>Ga0247610_10001985_pt1 | contig 24343 bp, 14 predicted proteins | sample 174DNAGHGhighgp2_FD_193483 | JGI IMG/M metagenome (GOLD analysis project Ga0247610, IMG submission 193483) | Sheep rumen microbial communities from Palmerston North, Manawatu-Wanganui, New Zealand - 1742 DNA GHGhigh gp2 | ecosystem: Host-associated > Mammals > Digestive system > Stomach > Rumen...
CTCGCAGATGGCTGCGCTGCCCTTTATGATCCTGCCGGTTTCGTCCCTCTCCACGAACTGTGCGCGTATGTAACTCATAAGATTTTCAATGTAGCGTTGTTTAACGCTACAAAATTACAACAAAAAATCAATCCGCCAAATTTTTGACGGATTAATTAGCTGATTTTATGAAAGATTTCAAAAAATATGAATATGTAGTGCTAAATTTTACGTCATCGTAGGATAAATAAAGAAATAGGGAGCCCATTTTGTAATTTGTTTTTTCATAAGTAGGTGATCAAAATTAGATGATAGTAACAGATAATTATGATTACCTACTTAAAGAAAGAAATAAAAGTAACCTTTCTGTGGATATTGTTTTGATATTTCCACTCCAAGGATAATGATTTATAGGAAATAGTAAAGAAAAATGGGTGTGCTGAATAGCACGCCCATTTTTCTTTATCTTGGTGGAATCTCTTAACTGGCATTGGGGCTTGACTGCAATTGCCATACCATCTCTCCCACATGGAAATGATATTCTCCATTATAAGTCCAGGCATAGCCTACTTGGTAACTGCCATCTTTGTTGGCCATCCAATATCTGGGATTGCCATGGGTGTTCGAGTCGTCAGCCAAAGAGGCGGGAAATTCTCCTACACTGGAAAGGATGTCTAATAGATATTGTCCTTGGGGAGGTTGGTCGTCTGGTGTGTGGGCTTTCAGAATATCGGTGATATGAGGGCCGTGGTTCACTTCTCCTACTGCTGCGACGTTGCCAGATGTTGGGTCGGGGGTGTTGAACAAATAATGGTCGCCGCTTGTTGAACCACCAGTGCACTCTAACTGCAACCACCAGCAGGCGGCCACGTATTCTTGGGGGGTGAAAGTCTCCATCACCATCTTGGGCTTTGAGTATTCTTTTTTCATCTTCATCACAATCGTAAAAAAATATGATGCAAATACATATTTTTATGTGTTATTGGAGTCGCACTTGTTTGCAAAGATATTATTTTTTTGTCTTAATTATGCAATACTCCCCCCAAATAAAATGGATTTTTGTTATTTTTAACAATTCTCCAAGGGTTGGGCATTCAGCGAATCTTGTCCTAATCCGCGTTCGACTTTTTCGCTTGGCTCGCCCTTTGTAATGATATTTATTGAATAGGTTATAGCATTGATGGTGACAAGGCCATTGAAACGACCTTTAAGAATTATTCTGGCTAATTAGTGACCACTTTCATTGCGTGCACCTTTCCCTTTGCGTCAACAATTTTCATCACATATACCTCTTGTGGTTTCAAATGAGTCACCTTCTTGCCATCGAGGGTGAAGAATTCGCGTTTCACCACGTCGATGTCCTCCTCTTTCCATACCGGTATGACACCTGTGTGTTCCCCTGTGATGGCTACGCTCAATCGTTGCTGGAACGTCGTTCCCTCGCTGTCGGTCACTTGCATCGTGACGATGCCGATGCCACCTTGTGCCTTGGCATTCAACGTGATGATGGAGTCTTGTATGGTGGTGGAGAAGAGAGGGCTGTCGGACGAGATGGAGTATTGGGGTGACTTCTTGAACCCTCTGAAGAAAGGTGCCACGTTCACTGTACCCGTCTCGTTGGGTTGTAGGATGAGGTAAGGGTGAGCCATCAATTCGAGATAGTCCTCCAGTAGCGTCCAACCGTCATGGTCGGGGTCGTCGTTGTGGTTCGCCACTGCTGCGTCGCTGCCGATGAGCCGTTCATACCAGTCGGGCATCCCGTCACGGTCGGTGTCAAAGTCGTCGGGGCGTCGCTCCTCCGGGTAGGCCTCATAACCGCCGCAGTCGTCCTCATGGTCGATTTCACCCCTGATGCCCGACCTGGAACCCTTGAAGGTGTGGGTGCCATCCACCGTCTCGCGCACCACGCGCAGGTGTTGGTCGTCGCGCATCGGCATGGTTGCCCCGGCGTCGCTGGTGACGATTTTCAGCGCCTCCTCGGCGGTGTGAATGGTGGCATGGGAGGGGAAGAAGGGCGTATCGACGATGGTCTCGTATGTCGGGCCCGGGTCGCCGTTCGACAGTTGGATGGTGTAGGTGTCGCCTTTCTTGTCGGGACTGAGCGTGTGGTCCTTGTTCTCGCGGATGTTGCCGTGGACGTATGCACGCCAGGTGCTCTCCGGCGACCCCACGTTCTCATATTGCTGGATGAAAAGCTCCTTGCGCCTCGTGTCGGCACCCATCTTGTAGTAGTTGCCCACGAAGTTCACCTCGTGGCAGTTGCCGTCGGTGGTGCGCCCCCACCAGTTGTACACCACGTTGTTGAAGATGTCCATCTGCCCGATGGCGGTGTTCGTGCCGTCCATGCCGCCTCCCATGCTCCAGTTGCGCCCGTTGCAGTTCACTAGCAGGTTGTGGTGCCACGAACCGATTTTCCCATCGATGGTGGCGGCGAAGCCGTGGTTGGTGCCGCTGCTGTAGTTCTTGTGGTCGGCGATGCCCAGCGCTTCCGCGATGATGGAGTATTGGAAGCTGACGTTCTTTGCTCCGCGGCCGGAGACGGTCTCGTCGGTGCCCCAAGCCGCCGTGGTGTGGTCCACGATGGCGTGGTCGGACCCTGTCATGCCCATCGCGTTGCCCGTGTCGCCATAGCCGTGCTTGAAACGCATGAAGCGGCAGATGTTGTCCGAACCGATGTTCACGTTGGAGTTCTTGATGCATACGCCCTTGCCGGGGGCCGTCTGGCCGGCGATGGTGATGTTGGGCTTGGCGAACACTGCACTGAAGTCCATCACGATGAGGCCCGACACGTCGAACACGATGGTGTGGGGCTCGTCGATGTCCACCAGGCCGTAGAGCAGCGTGCCGGGGGTGTGGTCGTTGCCAAGGCTCGTCACATGATAGACCGAACCGCCACGGCCGCCCTGTGCGAAACGGCCGTAACCCTCGGCGCCGGGGAAGGCCAACTGCCGGGGCTTGAATTTCCATATTTTGCCTTCTGTCACATTGCCGGAGGCATCCACCTCGTCCACGCGCCAGTAATAGGTGTTCATCGAGTAGAGCTCTGTCACTTGATAGGTGGTGTCGGTGAGGACGGCGGTGGGTGAGGACATGGCGGCCACGGAGGCGGAGTCGGTACCGAAATAGAGTCGGTGCTCCACTACGCCGCTGTTGGCGGGCGACCATTTCAGGTTCACGCTATGGGTGTCGTCGGCGTCCACGTGCATGTCGCCGCTTGTGGGAAACGGGTCCTTCGCTTGAGAGGTGATGCTTGCCGTGTTCAACTCAAACCCGTTGCACAAGGGAGGCATGAAGGAGTTGGTCTGCCCGGCGGAGGGGATGCCGGGATGGTCGGGGGAGGTGGAGAACTCTATCTCCACGGCTTCGCCGGCTTCCGCGATGGTGAACGTCGTCGTCACCAGACAGGCGTTGGCGGCCACCGCCTGGCCGAAGGTGTAATCTACGCGTTCGTGTGCCACTACGCCGTTGCAGCGGATGGTCATCGGCGCGGCATAAAACCGCTCACCGTTCTCCCAACAGTTATGGTAGGTCTGCAACGTGTGCTGTCCTGCCGGAAGGCCCTCGATGCGTAGCGTGAACGTCCCGTAGGTGTTGGGGTCGAGATTGATGCCGTCGAACGTCAGACGTCCGTTCTTCGACTTGTTGTCGGCATTTTGGATATACGTCTTGCTCCAGCCCGTGCGCAGGTCATAGTCGGCATCCCCGGGACAACTCAGCGTGAGGGTGATGCCGTTCTCGGTCATCGTGTCGCTCTTTCCTTGCTTCACGCGCCAACAAGTGTAGCCGGGTTCCAATGTCTCTTCGTCGCTGCGGTTGGCGATGCTCAGGTCCACTTTCAACTTCGGCAGCTCTTGCGCTGTCAATGGCGTGGATGTCATGATAAAACAAAGCATAAGGGCTGTCGTCAGCAACAGCCGAAGGGCGTTTCTGTTCAACAGTGTGGCATGATTTCTCATTTTCTTTCGGTTTTAGTAGGTAGGAATAGTTTGCTTGGGGCAAAGGTATGAAAATTTAGGCGAAATCAATCTTTTTTTATGTGAAAAAAACGATATGTGTCAGAATATGCATTTTCTGCTGTGGGTGTCCTATGTAGGGATGGTGATTCTTACCGTCCCTCCTGTCCCTTTTGCTCATGTAGTAGCTTTAGGGGGCGACGCTTCCAAGCGTCGCCAAGGTGCATCCGGTGTGCTCATTTGTGCGACGCTCGGAGGCGTCGCCCCCTATGTGTGCCCAGGCGGAGGTCAGAGGGCTATAGGTGTCGCCAATGAAAATCCTCGGACATCCTTCGCCAATAGGCCTTGTCCAACAGTCGGTGAGCTTATCACTCCCTTGGAAGTCCGTTGACAATAACTGTTTTTCGGAATGCCAGAGAATAAGAAGAAATAATGGTTTTGTTTGTAAGAAAAACGCAAGCGTTCCTCAAAAGTAAGAAAAATGTTTGCAACTTGTTGATATGTAATATCCATTTTTCAAGAAAAATGGCTACTTTTGCACTGTCCACTTTTCACCGAGGCGATATCCTTTGGATTTTCGCTGATGAAATACGTTCTCGAGTATTGGTGAAAAATCTAAAATTGAAAAGATGTGTCCACTTGAAAAAGAGGAAAGTGAGCAAAAGGGCGGTGCGCATCTCCCCTCCCCTCGCAGGGGAGGGGTTGGGGTGGGGTGAATAAGTCTTGAAAAACAATAAGTTACATACCTCACCCCTGCCCCTCCCGGGAGGAGATAACTAACACCGATATTTGTTCGAACGGACTTTTTAAAGTGGACTCAAAGATGAATAAAAAAGAATATGAAATACGCTTTGTTTTTTGACATCGACGGGACGCTGGTGAGTTTCAACACCCATCAGATACCACCTTCTGCAATACAAGCGCTGGCTCAGGCAAAGGCCAACGGGCACATGGTTTTCATTGCAACGGGAAGACCACCGCTTATCATCACCAACCTAGGAGCCATCGAGCACCTGATCGACGGTTATGTGATTATCAACGGCGCATTGTGCTTCATAGGGGAAACCGTCGTCAGGTGCAAGGAGATTCCTCTAAAGGCGGCACAATTGGTGGTGAAAGATGCACGGGAAAAGAATTATGGAATCATCGTCGTGGGAGAAACCGACGTGGCAGTGTTCGACCCAAAGGGTGAGGTGGACAGGATTTTCCGGCGCGAATTGGCGGTGGACAACCTCAATCAGGCTAAGCCGATGGATGTAGTGCTCCGACAACGCATCATGCAGCTCACACCATTCTTTACAGAGGATTACGAACATAGGCTGATGGAACGCATACCCGAATGCACTTCAGGACGTTGGCATCCAGCCTTCACCGACATCACTGCAAAGGATGCGGACAAGGGAAAGGGGATATTGGCTATGGCCGAGCACCTTGGAATCGACCCCCGGCATACGATGGCGTTTGGCGATGGGGGCAACGACACCTCTATGGTGCGGGCGGCTGGCATCGGTGTGGCCATGGGCAATGCCCTCGATTCATTGAAGAAAGAAGCAGACTTTGTGACCACCTCGGTTGACGAGGATGGAATCTTGAATGCACTTCGTCACTTCCGTCTGATTGACGCCATATGAAGGGTAATGGAATAAATGACTGAAGTTTCCCACCCTCACAAATTACGTAAAAGTTTTATTATCACGAATTTAAGAATTTTGGAATTGATAAGCTGATGAAAAGAATTTTGAAGAATTATCGTCGTAAACGACGCGAACCTTACGCAATAGAGGTTAGGAAATGACTTGTCATTTCATCTCAAATTCCTATCAATTCAATAATGAGTCCACTTTAAAAAGTGGATGGTGAGCAAAAATCGGTGAGCATCTTCCCTCCCCTTAAGGCTGATCTTTATACACAATTATGCATCCATCTGAATAACAATTAATTAAAAAAACTCTTCGCTTTAAAAAAGAAATAAAAAGACATGAAAAATAGCTGTAAGTAAGAAAAAAACGCCAGCGTTTCTCAAAAAGGAGGAAAAAATTTAATGATTATCAGCAAACATCCGTATGCCAATCATTATCTTGTTGTCCCGCCTCCCCCGAAGTCGTAGGGGCGGGTCTTGTGCCCGCCCGAAAACCGTTATTCTCAATGTGGGCGGGTCTAAAGTCCATACTTGTCTCTTGTTGTCTCGTGAAAGGTCTACGGAATTTTTGGACTAAAAGGAACTATATGCGCCCAAGGCGCATATTCCATTCCCCTTTTGAGACCTATATGGCATTCTTGAGTCCTTTGAGTCCGTAGACATTTTACACCCAAGACGCACCTTCCCTTCCTCCGAGACTTCGTAGACTAGTTTCATCTATGGCAGGACGAATATCACCCCATCCTACGTATGATTATCGGAAGCATGCGGATAATCATTAAAAATTTTTCTTCCTTTTTGTGAGTGCCTTGGCACTTTTTCATTCTTTTTCATATTTTCCTCCTTTTTCATTCCTTTTTCATCCTTTTTCATCTTGTTTATTGCAATCTTCTACAATCAATAATATCTTGTTGACCAATTGCTTAGAGATTTGTGTATAAAGATTAGCCCCTTGAGGGGAGGGGATGACTAACACCTCGTTTTGCACAAACGGACTTTTTCAAGTGGACTCAATAATGGAAAATTCCAACCGGCGGTTGAAACGCCCTGAAAGGGCAACCTGCACTTAGCCCAGGGCAACGCCCTGAGTTGTGGGAAAGGGGTGAATTCGCCCTGCAAGGGCAAAAGAATGGTGTTTGGGTAAGGCTTTTGCCTTTGCAGGGCGACTGTTATATATCACACATAGATTCCCAGGGCGTTGCCCAAGTGATTACTTTTTTGCTTATATAGGTATAATCATATAGTCGAATGCTTTTAGAGATAATGAATTTAGTTATTTCATTTGCTCTCCCTCATGATTGATTCACACTCAATCGAATCTTTGTTGAAATACAAATTATGAATCCGCTTTTTTCATGAAGAAATTAACAAGTAGAAAAGAAAAGGAATCTGTGTCAGAAAAACTCAACCAGCAAATACGGCATTTGCTCTTTCTCAATCCTTTACTTGACATCCGTGTCATCAAGAATCATCTCGCCAAGCTTCCCAGTCAATTGAAGAACGACAAGTTGGAAACCATTCGTCTGCTTACCAAGCAGCGTATGGATTTCGTCAATTCTTCCAGCAATAATGGATATATCAAGCGTCACATTCGCAATTGGGAAAAAGAGATTGGTCCTGTTTCCTTTGGTGATGTCGTGCAATTGATTGAGGGTAGCGGAATGACCATTATGGAAGCCGCTCCTCATTTGTTCGTCCCGCAACAGATTGAGCAATGGCTGAGTAAATACCTCATTGGCCAGCCTGAATATGCACGAAAACTTTCATTTTGCTTCTATTTGCACAAAATCAGGAACAACAACGAACAGTTGAATCTTCCCCGTCCCAGTCTTCTTGTTCACGGTCCTTCGGGAGTCGGCAAGACATATGGCCCTCACAAACTGGCTGAATTATTTCAGGTTCCTTTCGGGGTCGTCAACTGCAACAACCTCGTTCAGGAAGGCATCATAGGCAATACACTCACCACTGTGTTCACCCAACTCTATATGAAATATAAGGAGGATATGTCGTCGGCAGTGATTATTTTCGACGAGTTCGACAAATTATTTGAAAAGGGTTATTACAATGAGCGTATTCTCAATGAGTTGCTCAACATCATTGATGATGACAACACGTTGACGTTCAATCAAACTGACACCATCTATCATTACGAGAAAACGAGTATGAAAACCAACAAAATGCTGTTCATCTTCACTGGAGTGTTCCGCGGTATAGAGGATATCGTCAGAAAGCGCCTTAACGACCATGGTATCGGTTTTGCCAATGGGAACGGATTAAATATGGAGGGCGATTACCATCAATATGTCACCAATGACGATTTCGCCAGGTATTTCCACCGCGATGAACTCACTGGCAGAATTCAACAGTATGTTTATGCCAGGGAACTGGAGGTAGACGACATGGTCAACATCCTGCTCCACTCGGAGGAGTCGCCTGTCACTACTTTCGTCAACTATTTCAAGATGCGCGATATCGACTTCTCGGTGACCGAAGACGGAGCAAGGGCCATCGCTGCTGCCTCCATCCGCCAGCACCTTGGTGTGAGAGGACTCAAGTCACTGATGTTCAATATCCTGAGTGATGAAATGTATGCGATGAATACTCCGCAAATCATCGTCGACAAGTATTTCGTGGATTTGAAAACGGCATAGCATTTTGGGAGTGATATGTCTACGGAGTTGAGGAGTTTGGGAGTTTCATGCGCATGGCGCATCCTCCCTTCCTCCGAGACTCCGTAGACCCGTTTCATATATGGCATGACGATGTATCTTCCCATTCATACGGATGATTATCGGAAACATGAGGATAATCATAAAGAAAAATGTTTGCTCTCTGCAAAATGGGCACTCTCTTCCGAACCCCCTGTGGCGACCCAATGGAAAAAGTACAAAAAAAATGAAAACAATCATTAATTATTCTCCATCCTCAACCAATGAAACACATTCCTTTCCTTATTGCATTGCCCTTGGCATGTCTGATGGCTTGTTCGTCACACGATGACATCGATGAGACCATCGACAAACCCAATCCCGAAACCAAAGGAAAACCCTTGCTGGTAGAGGTGTCGGAAACCCCTTTGGCTGACCCGGAAGCAGCAAGTGCCAACACGGGGATGACTGCGATTTTCAGGGCACCGGTCGTCAATAAAACCACACTCTCGCAGTTTTATTTGAATGGATATTGGAGCCAGTCGGGAAAACTCAATCCGTCATACGTGAGCCGAACAGACAACAACAGCACGTGGGTGGCAAACAATACATGGCCGTCGGGTATTTCTGACGATACCGACATACATTTCTATGCCTATGCCAATGTGGATTACAATCCTTCTGCTTCGCCGTTCTATTATGGTGACTACAGCGGGGGCTACAACCCTTACCTCTATTTCATAGTCGACGAGAATGCGGAAAGACAGAAAGACCTGCTCGTGGCGAAGAAAACGGCGAAACCCAAAGACAACACGGTGCATTTTCACTTCACACATCCTTGCGCCGCCTTGCAGTTCGCCATTTGCAAGACCAAGGCGTTGACCAACTTCGACATTCAGGTGCAGAAAATCATCTTGCACAACATCCACAGTAGTGGGTATTACTATTTCAACACCGACTCATGGAAGGTTGACGACACGGTATATCCTAGCGATTTCACACTTCTCGCATACCACAACGACTCACCGGGCAGCATAACCGTGAACACTGAGGTGAGCAGCACCGACCGCTCCAACAGCATCCTTTTGGGAAAGGGTGATGGCGACTTCATGTTCTTCATCCCGCAAGATATTGTTCCGTGGAATGGAGGAAGCGTCTCCAACACAGATGGCACCTATATCGAAATCAAATGCAGCATCAAAAAAGGAGGAAAGGATTACGCCGAGGGTGGCTCTGTCTTCATACCTTTCGCTGCCACGCTTGAAAAGGGATTCATCCATCGTTTCAACATCCGCATGGGCACCTCGATGAGGGACGCCGGTGGAAACGTCATCAATTTCAGAGACCAATGAGTAAGAAGAGGGGAAAAACATACATCACACCTGTGACGGAAGTCATCGACCTCGGTCTCGAGAAAGGTTTGCTCAATGTGGATGGCACACATAGCGTGGATGGTTACGAGGAAAAGCCTTGGGCCAACGTGGGTGAGGAAGGGGAGGACGACGTCATCTTGAGCAACAAGTCGAGTTTGTGGGATTGATGATTGTTCTATCTGGTTCAACGAAAACCAAGATGTCTTGCGCCCCAACGCTGCAGGACGTGTCTTCCATCACGATACATCTAACTGCAGGGCCGCTATTTGGAACAAAATCCTAACTTTCTCCTTTTTATTTTGTTCTTTTCCATAAAAAACACTATTTTTGCAGTTGAGTATCGACCATCAATACACTTCAACACCATGGGCAATCACCGCTTATGCTATATCACACGAAACTATCGAGGGGTGGAAGGGTCTGGCAACAAGGCCAAGACCGACAATGAGGACACTCTTGTGGAGATGGGGGCCGTCAACTTAGGACTGCGTCGCACCTTCCATGACAACAAGGTGTTCAAGTTCATTCTCGACCTCGCCGGGGTCATACGATACTGCTTCGCACTGCGCAAGGGCGACATCGTTGTCTTGCAGTATCCCGTCAAGAAATATTTCTCCTTCCTCTGTCGGGTCGCACACCTCAGAGGAGCAAAGGTGGTGGCGCTCATCCACGACCTCGGCTCCATGCGCAGAAGGAAACTCACCATCTCGCAGGAAATCGACCGACTGATGCATGCCGACTATGTCATCGCATCCAACGACGTGATGAGGCAGTGGCTCGACAAACACGGATTCACCCACCACCTCGGCGCACTCGGTTTGTTCGACTATCGTTCCAAAACCACTCACCAGGAGAAGAAGGGTGGGGAAGCGCCGAAAGAGCGCTCCATCGTCTATGCTGGGGCGCTTGCCATGCGAAAGAACGCATTCATCCTCCAACTTCCCGATGTCATCAAAGGATACAAGATGCATGTCTATGGCAACCGCTCCGGGCTGCCGGGACTGAAGGAGAGCGACCGCCTTGTCTTCCACGACTTCATGCCTGCCGATCAGTTCATACAAGGTGTCGAGGGCGACTTCGGCTTCGTGTGGGACGGCGACTCTGTGGACAGCTGCACTGGCAATTTCGGCGAATACCTCCTCTACAACAGTCCGCACAAGGTGTCCTTCTATCTCAGGGCTGGAATGCCCATCATCATCTGGGAGGAGGCTGCACTTGCAAAACTCGTCGAGGAGGAGGGCATAGGGTTCGGCATCGCCAGCATCAAAGAACTCAACACCAAGCTCGCTTCCATCACCGAGGAGCAGATGGCTGCCATGCGCGACAACGTGAGGCGCGTCAGCGACACCCTCGCCAAAGGCGGCTTCTTCAGAAGGGCGCTGGAAACAGCCCTCGAGGAAATGACAAAAGATTAGTCCTGTCTCCGACCGCTCCGATCACTCCGCCCTCCGTCCGCTCTGATTACTCCGCCCATTCTCCCCACTCCGAAAAAACCATTCATCGTGGCAACATACGACATTAGACCATTGCAAATCAGGATGCTGTGCGTGCTCGAGGCCATCGACAAGACCTGCAAGGAGCACCAACTCCATTACGGCATCTTCGCAGGAAGCCTCATAGGGGCTGTCAGGCACAAGGGATTCATTCCCTGGGATGATGATGTGGACATCGTCATGCCCAGGCCTGACTATGAGCGTTTCATCGCACACAGCAAGGAATGGCTGCCTGAGCCTTACGAGTTCGTCTGCGCTGAGAACGACTGCAACTACCCTCTGCCCTTCGGAAAGGTGCAGGACGCATCAACCACGCTCATCGAAAGGTTGCACCTCAGTTATCTTGGAGGCATCTATGTGGACGTTTTCCCTCTCGATGCCGTGCCTGATAATATCGTGACAAGAAGATTGCATTTCGCACACTATCACTTGCTCAAGCAAGCACTCTATTGGATACACCGCGACCCTTACCGCCATGGGAAAGGACCCAGTTCGTGGGTGCCGCTCCTCACGCGAAAGATAACCACCATGGAAAGCTTGCAAAGGAAAATCAGGAAACTCCTTACCAAGTACGACTATGAAAAGGCCACTCTTGTGGGCGACTACGACGATGGCATCAAGGGGGTCATGCCAAAGGAGGTGGAGGGTGTATATGCACCCTATGAGTTTGAAGGGACAACGGTAATGGGCGTGAAGGACTACCATTACTATCTCTCGCACAAATATGGTGACTATATGAAGATTCCCGATGGGGACCACCAAAGGCAGCACAACTTCCACATCCTCGACCTCAACTTGCCATATAGGGAATACAAGGAGCAAAACAGATGAAAGGCTGCTTACCCGAGTGGCAACACCTTGGGCGAAGACAAGAAACATGTAGGCATATCATTCATTCTCAAAGAAATGGAATACAAGAACCTGGTCAGCCTTGATGCTGAAGAAAGAAACGGATACCTCGTCAGCGAGGAAATGAAAAGGGTGTGGAACGTGCAACTCGACATGTTCCAAAAACTCATCGACGTTTGCAAGAAACACCAGCTCAGGGTGTGGTGCGACGGGGGTACGCTTCTCGGAGCCATCAGGCACAAGGGCTACATTCCTTGGGATGACGACATCGATGTCAGCATGCCAAGACCCGACTACGATAAACTGCAAGAGGTGGCTAAGGACGAGTTCCAACACCCCTATTTCTTCCAGACGGCTGCCACCGACGAGCATTACTACCGAGGACATGCGCAACTCAGAAGGACCGACACGGCAGCCATCAGACCCTCCGACTGCTACCGTCCCTTCAACCAAGGCATATTCATCGACATCTTCGTCCTCGATGGCGTGGAGGACATGCAGGAGGCAAAAGACGTGGTCAAAATGGCTAACAAGCGCATGAAGAGACTCAAGGCCGTGGACTATCCCATCATCCTCTCGGGAAGACTGGGGCTCGTCTTCAGAAAACTAAAATGGAGACACCTCGTGAGAAAACACGGCTTCTACAATCTTTTCAAACCCGTCGAGGAGGCTTACCGCAGGCACGCTTGGGACGACTGCGAACGTGTGGCAGAACTTGGATTCGACGGCACCAAGTTCATCTTCGACAAACACATCTTCGACCATACGCTATGGGTGCCTTTCGAAGGAATCACGGCCCCCGTGCCCGAGGGCTACGACCGATTCCTCAGAACACAATACGGAGATAATTACATGACACCGGCACAAGCACCCAACAACCACGGAGAGCTCATTGTGGACACCACGCACAGTTATAAGGATTTGATGCCACAGGTGAGGAGAGATTACAAGAACAGTCTTTGGAAAAGACTGAGAAAAAAATTATGAAACAGTTAAAATGCCTTTCTTTTCAATACTACTATCGTTTTTTTAGCTAACTTTGCAACTTGATTATGAAACAACGCCGCACATCTTTGAAAGACTTGGCCGAACGACTGGGCGTTTCCATCGCCACCGTGTCGAGAGCCTTGAGGGGTAGTCACGAGGTGGGCGAGGAGATGAGGGCAAAAGTGAAAGCCCTCGCAAAAGAACTCAACTACAGACCCAACCCTTTCGCGCAAAGTCTGAGGAAGGAGGCACCACGCGTCATTGGAGTGGTGGTGCCCAACCTTGTGACGCACTATTACGCCGCAGTCCTTGATGGAATAGAGGAATATGCACGTGGACAAGGCTACTCCGTCTTCAGTTCCAACAGTCACGAAGACCACACGCTCGAGGAAATGGCCATCGACAACTTCATCTCCATGCACGTCGAAGGTATCATCGCTTGTCTCGCACAGGACACCGTCGATTATTCCCATTTCAAGGAAATCTATGAAATGGGAATACCCCTCGTCTTCTTCGCCAGGACGTGCCTCCCGGAACTTTTCTCGCAGGTGGTGGCCGACGGAGACATCGCTGCGCAGAACGCTACACAGCATCTCATCGAAAACGGATGCAGACGCATCGCTTTCGTGGGGGGGCCCAACCACCTCGACATGGTCAAAAGAAGGAAGCATGGATACCTCGAGGCTCTGAGGGACAATAGAATTCCTATCGAAAGGGAACTTGTCTCTTGTGGGAAAATCGACTTCGACGTGGCAAGAAATGCAACACTGAAGCTGCTCGAAAGCCCCAACCCGCCTGATGCCATACTCGCATTCAACGACATCATCACCTACGCGGCTTTCGACGCCATCAAAAGCAAGAAAATGCGAATACCAGAAGATGTGGCCATCATCGGATTCACCGACGGAGACAGCGCGGCTTTCGTCACGCCTAAACTCTCCGCCATAATGGACCAGGCTCACCTGCAAGGCAAGACCGCATGCGAACTGCTCCTCAAAAACATCAACGGTGACAAGAAAATCTACCGCGAGGTCATTCCCATGATTCTCAAAATCAGGGACAGCAGCGTGAAATGTGCCAAACCAAAAAACTGACAACTAATTAAAACTAACAAAAAAAATGAAGTATCTCAAACTCTTTCTTCCTATCTTCCTGATGATGGCTGCTGTAGGAGCAAACGCGGCAGGATTCGTCAAGGAGGGAAACAACGTCACCATCCGTGTGGAAAAACCGCAATCCAATGGCGCAAAGGTGGTTTGCCTGCAAGTCGTCAACGACAACATCATTCGCGTCAGGGCAACTTCCGAGGAAACTCTACCACAGAAAAACAGCCTCATCATCGTACCGCAAAAGGCCAATCCTGCCTTCGAGGTCACCGAGGACGCACAGACTGTCTTTGTCAAGGCTGCCAACATCAAGGCCGTGGTGGACAAAAGCACCGGTGATGTCGCGTTCTACGACGCCCAAGGGAAAAAACTTCTCAAGGAAGCCAGAAACGGTAAGACCTTCCAACACTTCCGTGTGCCTGAACGCGAACTGGGCGTGCCGCAGCGCGAACTATCAGAAAAGGAACTCAACGGACTATCCTGGCACCTCCTCTTCGAACCCGACAACAACCTCAAAGCCGTATATGGACTCGGACAACACCAGGCGGAGGAATACAACATGATGGGAAAGAACGAGGAACTCTACCAATACAACACCAAGGTTAGCGTCCCCTTTGTCGTCACCAACCTCAACTGCGGCATCCTATGGGATAGTTACAGCCTCGGAAGGTGGGGAAATCCAGATGACTACTTGCAACTCAACAGGGCTTTCAAACTCTATGACAAAAGTGGGAAACCCGGTCACCTCACCGGAACCTATGTCGACAAGGGTGGAAAGAAAATCGTACGCGACGAGGACTCCATCTACTTCGAGTTCGATTGCCCATCCTCTTCCAAAATAGGAAACGCCACAGAGCCCGGGGGCATCAAGAACCTTCCCAAAGGCTTCAATTTCGACGGTGCACAGGTCGTCTACGACGGATTCATCGAGGCACCCCAAAGCGGAGAATACGACTTCATCCTCTATTACGCAGGATACATGCAAGTCTATGTGGGAGGAAAGGAGGTCGTCGCTGAGCGATGGCGCACGGCGTGGAACCCTAACTCCTGGAAATTCAGAACAAGGTTGAACAAGGGCGAGCGCACCCAACTGCGCATAGAGTGGAAACCCGACGGTGGGACGAGTTACTGCGGGCTGAGGGCCATGCCGGCTTACAAGCACGAGAATGCCATCAGCATCTGGAGTGAGATGAGTCGCGACATGGACTACTACTTCATCGCCGGCAACAACATGGACGAGGTTATCAGTGGATACCGTACTCTCACGGGGAAGGCTTCGCTCTATCCCAAGTGGGTCCTTGGATTCTGGCAGAGCAGGGAGAGATACAAGAGCAGTCTCGACATCGAAAGCACGCTCGGGGAGTTCAGAAAGAGGCACATCCCCGTTGACAATATCGTGCAGGACTGGAATTACTGGCCACTGCCCGACTGGGGAAGTCACCAGTTTGAAATATCACGCTTCCCCAACCCGCAGGCCATGCTCGATAGTGTTCACCAGATGCATGGAAGGTTCATGATTTCCGTCTGGCCGAAGTTCTACGACACCGTCGACAACTACAAGGAACTTGACAGCAAGGGATGGATTTATCGCCAGGCTATCACCGACGACATACACGATTGGCTCGGATACACCGGTTCCTTCTATGACGCCTATGACGCCGGCGCAAGGAAGGTGTTCTGGAGGCAGATGGATGAGAACTTGTACACCAAATACAAGTTCGGCATCGACGCCTGGTGGATGGATGCTTCCGAACCCAACGTGCGCGACTGCACCCCCGTATGGTATCGCAAGGCTTTGAGCGGACCCACCGCCTTGGGAACATCGACGGAATATTTCAACGCCTACTCCATCGTCAACGCCGACGCCATCTACAACGGGCAGCGTTCCGTCAACCCCAACCAGCGGGTCTTCCTCCTCACCAGAAGCGGATTCGCAGGGGAGCAACGCTTCTCCACTGCCACCTGGTCGGGCGACATCGGCACGCGCTGGGAGGACATGAGGGCGCAGATGACCGCTGGCCTCAACTACTCCATGAGCGGACTGCCTTTCTGGGGCATGGACCAGGGCGGATTCTCCGTGGAGAAACGCTATGAGAAGGCGCAACAGGAATATGACAAGACCGGGGTGGAAACGGCAGACCTCACTGAATGGAGGGAACTCCAGACCAGGTGGAACCAGTTCGGATGCTTCATACCCCTCTACAGAGCACATGGACAGTGGCCTCTCAGGGAGGTGTGGAACATCGCACCGGAGGACCACCTGGCTTATCAGACCATAGTATGGTATGACAAACTGCGTTATCACATGATGCCTTACCTCTACTCCATGGCGGGATGGGTGCACTTCAAGGATTACACCATGATGAGAGGATTGGCCATGGACTTCAACGGAGACAACAAGGTTTATGACATCCCCGACCAATGGATGTTCGGACCGGCCTTCATGGCTTGCCCCGTAGGATATTACAAGGCCAGGAGCAGAAGCGTGTATTTCCCAAAGCAGTGTGGATGGTACGACCTTTACACCGGCGAATACGTCAACGGGGGACAGACGCTTGTCGTCGATGCACCTTACGAGCGCATGCCGGTATTCGTCAGGGAGGGCAGCATCGTGCCTTTCGGACCGGAAATGGAATGGTGCGACGAAAAACCCGCCGAACTCATCAACCTCTATGTCTATGAGGGGGCTGATGCTGCATTCCAACTCTATGAGGACGAGGGAACCAACTACAACTACGAAAAGGGCAAATACGCCACCATCGACATCAAATACGACGAGAAGGCGAAGACACTCACATTCGGCAAACGGAATGGCAACTTCAAGGGAATGCTCAAGAACCGCAGGTTCAACATCGTCGTCGTCTCAAAGGACAAGGCGCAACCGCTCAACCTCCTCAACCCTGAAGGAAAGATGGTGGAATACGCTGGTAAAGAGGTGGTTGTCAAACTCTGATTCCTTATGAAAGTGATGAATAGACGTCTTGCAAAACAAGGGCTGTTGGCTTTCCTGCTCCTTTTTGCCATGCAGGCGGGAGCGAGGGAGAGGGTATGTTTCGACAGCGACTGGCTCTTCTGCCTTGCCGACTCCGCGCAGATGGCTTCCGTCAACTACAACGACGCCAAATGGAGAAAACTCGACCTGCCTCATGATTGGGCCATAGAGGGGGATTTCATGCCTTCCAACCCGTCGGGGGCAGGAGGAGGGGCGCTCCCCGGTGGTGTGGGATGGTATCGCAAGCATTTCACAGTTGATAAGGCCGACAAGTATTTCATCGAGTTTGATGGCGTCTATATGAACGCCGCCGTATACATCAACGGACACCTTCTCGGAAAAAGACCCTATGGATATAGTTCTTTTGAATATGACCTCACTCCTTTTCTCAACTGGGGTGGTGACAACGTGATGGCTGTCAGGGTGGACAATAGCGACCAACCCAATTCCAGGTGGTACAGCGGATGCGGCATCTACCGCCATGTGTGGCTCACCGCAAAGGCCAACCTGCATGTCGCACATTGGGGCGTGCAGGTCAAGACCAAGGTCAACGGAGAGGTCACTGTCAATGTGGAAATCGTCGATGAAAACCATTCGGGGGTGAAACCCGTCATCAGGCACACCGTCACAGATGCATCAGGAAAAGTGGTGGCTACGGCGAAAGGCAACGCCGTCAATGCCAAACTCAAGGTGAGGAAACCCATCCTCTGGTCCGTGGATAATCCTTATGTATACCAGGTGAGAACTGAAGTCCTTGTCAATGGAAAGACGGTCGACGAATATGTCACCACGACGGGCTTCCGCTCCTTCCTCTTCGACCCGCAGAAAGGCTTTTCACTCAATGGAAAGAGCATGAAACTCAACGGGGTGTGCGAGCACCACGACCTCGGATGCCTCGGAGCGGCTTTCGTCGAGGATGCCATGCATAGGAAACTGCAGATTCTCAAAAACATGGGCGTGAATGCCATCAGATGCTCACACAACCCGCCCGCTCCGCAATTGCTCAACATGTGCGACACCATGGGACTCATCGTCATGGATGAGTCGTTTGACATGTGGAGAAGGAGGAAGACGCAGAACGACTACGCTAGGTTCTTTGACGAATGGCATGAGAGAGACCTCGCCGACCTCGTCAAGAGAGACCGCAACCACCCGTCCATACTCATGTGGAGCATAGGTAACGAGGTGCTGGAGCAATGGTCCTCGGCGGAGGCCGACACCCTGACGCTTGAACAGGCCAACCTCATACTCAATGCGGGGCACGATGCCTCAACATTGGCAAAGGAGGGGGAACTGAGCGTCAACTCATTGCTCACAAGGCACCTCGCGGAAATCGTAAGGAAATACGATGACACGAGACCCATCACGGCTGGATGTAACGAACCTAATCCCAACAACCACCTCTTCAAAAGTGGGGCCATCGACATCATTGGGTTCAACTACCATCACCAATGGGTGAAGGATGTGCCAAAGAACTTCCCCGGAAAACCTTTCATCTTCAGCGAGAGTGTCTCGGCTCTGCAGACAAGGGGATTCTACATGATGCCCAGCGACTCCGTCTATGTCGCACCGGTGGAGTGGTGGCTGCCTTATTCCGACCCGTCGATGAAATGCAGCGCTTACGACAACATGCATGCGTCGTGGAGCAGCACCCATGAGGAGACATGGGACGTGGTGAAGCACAACGACTTCGTGGGAGGGCAGTTCATCTGGACAGGTTTCGACTACATCGGCGAACCCACGCCTTACTCCTTCCCTGCTAGAAGCAGCTATTTCGGCATCATCGACCTCGCTGGCTTCCCAAAGGACACCTATTACCTCTATCAGAGCGAATGGACCGACCAACCCGTGCTGCACCTCTTCCCGCATTGGAACTGGCTGGAGGGGCAGACCATCGATATGTGGTGCTACTACAACCAGGCCGACGAGGTGGAACTCTTCATCAACGGGAAAAGCCAAGGGGTGAGGAGGAAGGCCGACTCACATCAATACCATGTGATGTGGCGCGTCGTCTTCGAACCAGGGGAGGTGAAGGTCGTGGCAAGGCAGAACGGAAAGGAGGTGAGGCAGCAGGTCATACGCACTGCTGGACCGCCACACCACATCAGACTCACCGCTGACAGAAATGTCATGGACGCCGATGGGAAAAGCCTCGCTTTTGTCACCGTGGAAATCCTCGACAAGGATGGCAACCTTTGTCCCAATGCCGAGAACCAGGTGTTCTTCGACGTCAAGGGCAATGCCTCCATCGCCGGGGTGGACAACGGATGCCAGACCTCCATGGAGCGGTTCAAGGCGGACAACAGAAAGGCGTTCTTCGGGAAATGTCTCGTCGTGCTTAGGGCTGGAAAACAAACTGGCTCCGTGACTCTCACCGCAAAGGCCGTGGACCTCAAGACCGACAAAATCACACTAAATGTGAAGTGACGTCCCCTTAACTCCCCTTTAACTCCCCAAACAAGCAGTCATATGTCCCTTTAACTCCCCTTTAACTCCTCTTTAACTACCCAAAAAATAGTCATATGTCCCTTTAACTCCCCAAACAAGCAGTCATATGTCCCTTTAACTCCCCTTTAACTCCTCTTTAACTCCCCTTTAACTACAGATTTTTTATCATTATATATTCATCTTATTTAAAAACAAAAGACAAAAATGGAAAAATTGAACAAACCTGCCATCTTGGTCGTGGACATGCTCAACGACTTCGTCTATGGCGCTCTTGCTTGCGACCGTGGAAAGGCCATCGTGCCTGCTACAGCACAACTCCTCGACGCTGCCCGTGAGGCTGGCGTGCCTGTCATCTTCTGCAACGATGCTCACATCAAAGGCATTGACCGCGAACTCAAACTGTGGGGCGACCACGCCATCGCAGGTACTGAGGGAGCACAGGTGATTCCCGAACTAAAACTCTGTGACAAGGACTATGTCGTGCCAAAGCGTAGGTATAGCGGATTCTTCCAGACCGACCTCGACATCCTGCTCAAGGAACTCGACGTCAAGACCGTCGTCATGACCGGACTCCACGCTCATATGTGCGTGCGTCACACCTCCGCCGACGCCTACTGCCTCGGCTATGATGTCGTCGTCGCCAAAGAGGCTACCGACTCTTTCACTGAGGAAGACTACAACATCGGCATCGCCTACCTCAAGACTTGCTATGGCGCCGACGCCTACAGCAACGAGGAACTCATCGCCGCTTTCTAAACGAAAAGTAATCTTCTCTAAAATTTTACTATCCCTAGGGGGCTGGTTTCCCTAGGGATAGTAGCTTTTCTTTTCTCCTATCTTCGCCCAAGGCCTCCTATTCCCTTCTATAGCTTTCCCTAAAATGAAAATATATGCAATTTATTTTGCACTTCGCTTAATTTGCACTATCTTTTCATAAAATAGGCTGAATCTCGGCAATGCAAAGAAAAAAACTTCCTTTTTTACTTTGCATTGCCCTCAATTTGCACTATCTTTGCAGACTAAATCAATACTTTTATGGAAAAGAAGATGAATTATCTCGATAGAAACGAATTCAATTTCGAACCTAGTCAGAAAGTGGTGGAGGCCATCCGCCAGTTCGATCCCAAGGATCTTTGCTTTTATACGCGCATCTATGACCAAGGTAAAAAGAGTGTCATTTCCGTAAGACTCAGTGAGATTTACGGAGTGCCAGAGGAACAGGTGCTCTTGGGATACGGTGGAGAGGACATCTTGAAAAATGCCGTCCATTATTACTTGATGAAGGATGACAACAAGACCATCCTCATCCCGCAATTCTCATGGTGGTATTACAACAAGGTGGCAAGTGAATGCAGGGGATCTTTTGAGATGTATCCTTTGCATGAGATGGACGACACCTTCGCTTATGACGTCGATGAAGTCATCGAATACACCAACCGCATACATCCCAAGATGCTCCTATTGGCATCACCCAACAACCCTACGGGAAACAGCCTGACACCTGAGGAAATCAGGAAAATCATGCAGAACATCCCCAACGATACCATGGTGCTCATCGATGAGGCGTATGCTAGTTTCATCACTAGCGACACCGACTATATCGCACCGTTGGTCAACGAATACCGAAACCTCATCATCTCACGCACCTTGTCGAAATTCTATGGCCTGCCGGGACTCCGTTGCGGCTTTGGCTTCATAGGAAAAGGACATGAGCATTTTGTCAGCTACATCAACAAGTACCTGGGATACAACCGATTCTCAGAGGCTGTCGCCCTCGCTGCCCTCGAAAGCGACGATCATTATCGCAAGGTGGCCGACGATATGGAATGGGGAAGGCAACTCTATAAGAAAGCCTTGGAGGGAAAACCGGGATTCAAGGTCTATAAGTCAGTGGCCAACTTCATCCTCATCAAATACCCCGTTGACATCAAGGACCAGCTCAAGGAGGCCTTGACGAACCAGGATTACAAAATCAAGTTCATGAATGACCCGGGACTTGAGGAATGTCTTCGCATCACCTTGGGACGCAAGGAACAGACGCAGACCGTTGTGGACACCATCTTAAGCATCGTGGAAAAATGATCGGGGTCATCCTTGCTGCAGGAATGGCGAAACGCCTGAGGCCACTCACAGACACCAAACCAAAATGCCTTCTTGAAGTGGCGGGAAAAACTCTCCTGCAACGCACTGTGGAGGCCATGATGATGGCGGGCGTCAACGAGTTCGTCATCGTCACGGGGTATCGCGAGGTGATGATAAGAGAGTTCCTTACTGATTTCGCCAACAAATCCGGAAAGGTGCATTTCACTTTCTTGAACAACGCTGACTACGAGAACAACAACAACATCTACTCGCTTTGGATGGCGGGACAAGTGGTCAGGGGAAAGGAATTCCTGCTCATGGACAGCGACATCCTCTGCGACCCCAAGGCCGTGGTGGAGGTGGCGCGGCAGAATGAGTCCGCGCTCGCCCTCAACCGGCACGAACTGGGGGAGGAGGAGATGAAAGTCGTGGTGGATGACAATGACCGCATCACCGAAATCAGCAAGACTTGTCGGGTGGAGGATGCCATAGGTGAGTCGGTGGGCATTGAGAAGGTGACGGTGGAGCATGGCAACGCTCTCTTCGAAGAACTCGACAAGATGATTCTCCAAGAGGGGCTCGTCGATATCTTCTATGAACGGGCCTTCGAGCGACTCATCCCCCAAGGGCATTCCTTCAAGGTGGTGGACACCACACATTGGTTCTCCTATGAACTGGACACCCCGGAAGACTTCCACCGCGCATCGGAACTCATGCCGATGGAGCTGCGATGAAATAGAATTTCCAAGAAGTCATAGGGGCGGGGCTAGACTTTTGTCCCTATGATATTATCAAAAACAGGCGGATTTTGCATTTTGCTATCCGCCTGTTTTTGATTGTTGCTAGTATCCTTAGTTGACGACTGCTTTTCCCTTCCGTGTGCCATCGGACATCACTTCCACGCGGATGATAAGTCCCTTCTTCGTGGCATCGCACCTCCTGCCATCCACCGTGTAGTATTCTACGGTCACCGGGGTGTCGGATAGCATCATCCTGATGCCGACAGGGTTGCATGACGGATAATATTCGTCCACACCGCTTTGGGCGTCGCTGTTGCCATTCTTCATGATGTCTTCCACCAAGGAGTTGAGATAAACCTCCAAGTTGCAATACCATTTCTTATCCACATCGATGGTGAACAATGTGGCGTCGCTGGCATCGTTGGGATTCAAGCCGTTGGCCAACTCCCATTCGTCGGGCATGCCGTCGTTGTCGCTGTCAAAACCGGCTGGGCGTTGGCCTGTGCCGAAATTGGCTTCCGTATAGCCCTCCACGTCAGACACGACGTCGATGCGTCCAAGAATCTTCGTCACAGAGCCCCTGTAGGTGGCTGTGCCGGTGCGTGCCTCGCGGGCGTAACGCTCGTCCACGTTGTCGCGGATGAGAGAGGCTCCGGCGTAGTCGAGCACTTTGTCGAAGGCGACAGCAGCGCTATGGGTCGTCACCTCGCCCGTCACTGTGGGTTCATCGCACTTGATGCGCACGCTCTCCACACCGTCGATGGTCTCATAGGTCACACCGCTGCCATAGTAGTGCTTTGGGTCGTGGGTGTAGCGGACGCCGTTCTTGGCAGGTACGCCGTTGTCATAGGTTACGCCGCTCCAGTCGTAGTTCACGTTGTTGTTCACTTGGTTGCCGTTGATGTAGTAGCGACTGGTCATATCCCAGAAGGTGCGGTCATCGCCGGCGTTGCCGCTACCAGCGAGAGATACGGTGGTGATGCGGTTGGTGGTGGCGGCGGGACCGGTCTTGTAGTAGTTGTTCACGATGTTGATGTAGCCGCCGCCGGGACCGCCGTAGCAGCCGTTGCCGCAGTTGTAGATGACGCAGTTGCGGAAGTCCACGTTCTCGGCCTGGAGGGTGTTCTCCCATTTGTATTGGCTGTAGAGCTTGTTGCTGGTATAGCCGTTCCAGTTGTAACGGGCGCCGTTGAAGCGTGGCGAACGGTTGTTCACGTGGGCGATGAGGTTGTGATGGAAGGAGGCGAGTTTGCCTCCCCAGATGCCGCCGTAGCCGTGGGCGCCTTTGCCGTGGCCGGCGTTGTTGAGGCTCTCGGCTATGGTGCACCATTGCATGGTGAAGTTGTTGTTGTCATAGAACGAGGCCACTTCGTCGATGCTCCATGATAGGGAGCAGTGGTCGTAGATGATGCTGGTGGCTTGACGCTTCCAGGAGGCATCGGCTCCGTCGTTGATGTTCTTTTCCTGGCCGCGACGGAACCGGATGAAGCGGATGATGTTGTTTGCACCAGGGTTCACCGTGTAGTAACGGAGGGTGATGCCGGGGTAGGGGGCGGTCTGTCCGCAGATGGTGGTGTTGGCTCCGATGGTGACGTCGGAGGCGAGGGGGATGACGCCGCCCACGTCGAAGACGATGATTTTCTTCGCGGAACCGGAAACGGCGGAGCGGAACGACCCCGTGCCGCTATTGTTCAAATTGGTCACATGGATGACTTTGCCGCCACGACCGCCTTGAACATAACGGCCATGACCTTCGGCACCGGGGAAGGCGGGCACCTCGTCTTGGGCTATCATAGACAGTGATGCAGTCAGCATCGTTATCAGCATCAATACTTTTCTTGTCATTTTTTTCTTCGTTTCGTAGGTTAGATTAGTTTCATTTGCAAAGATAGTGCAAGCCGAACACAATACAAAACAAAATAAGGATTTTTTTGTTTTTATTGTTGAGGCGCCGCCTATCTTCGCCCGAAGGGCAAAGTAAGTGCAAGCCGAACACAATACAAAACAAAAATAGGAATTTTTTGTTTTTATTGTTGAGGCGCCGCCTATCTTCG
>Ga0247610_10001986_pt1 | contig 24340 bp, 7 predicted proteins | sample 174DNAGHGhighgp2_FD_193483 | JGI IMG/M metagenome (GOLD analysis project Ga0247610, IMG submission 193483) | Sheep rumen microbial communities from Palmerston North, Manawatu-Wanganui, New Zealand - 1742 DNA GHGhigh gp2 | ecosystem: Host-associated > Mammals > Digestive system > Stomach > Rumen ...
AAATTAAATCTAAAGTAATAAAGTGATAAAAAGTTAGAAAAATTCCAACTTTTTATCACTTTTTCTTTTTATTAACTATACTGGGAATCTTTTATGGATACCTACTTTTATAAAGTTTTATAATTTTGTTCAAGCATAAATATTGTAATAAGAAAAATAGAGTCACAGTGTGGCTCTATCTATCCATTTGATGCTTCATCATTTTGCTCATAAGATAATGTTAATCTATATTTAGGTAAATTGAATTTATTTGCAGTAAAATTTGCTGCCTGAGGCTTTATTCTAACCTGTAGCCATAAATCTAGTCTTCCTACGCTTAAAGTTCCTGTATGGGCTGGAATTATCATTGTTTCACTTAATGGATTTAATTCTATTCCATCATATGTACTGTTATTTACAAAGTTTGTCCAATTAGAATAAGTAACAGAAGAATCAGCAGCAACAATGCCTAATCTAGTTTCAAAATTAGAAAGAATTGTAGTATCTATATTTTCATCTATAAATGCAAATTTAAATTTATTTTCAAGATTAGAATAATTAGTTATTTCAAATTTATAGCTATATACCTTACTTGGAGCGGCATTTAAAATAGTAACAGCATTTAATAGGTTTGCTTGAGAATCCTGTGATAATGCATATCTTTGATCTACATAATTAAATGAATACATTTCATCATGGTAAATATTTTTATATTCAACCTGTGCATTAGCTTCAGCATTATAATACTTGTTTTCATTTCCAGCTTCGACTAAATCAGGTACACCATTATAATTTGTATCATTTGCTTCATATAATGTAACAAGTGAATCAATTTGTAGGATATTAAATTTCATATCTGTCATTCTATCAGTTGATAGATACCAACCAAATGCTATTATGACAATTGTTATTACCGCAGCGGCCAAAGCGACTACGGGTAATATTATTTTATATTTTTTCATAGCCACCAAAGCCACCTTTCTATTTTATAAATAAATAGATTTCTCCAATGTTGAAATCTCTTTCTGATAATAGATTACCATAGCTGTTTTCAGCTTGTGCAATTAATCTATAATATTGAGAGAAGTCTTCATAAATACTGAAAGTATAATATAGAGAACCATAATCCTTATCCCATACATGATTTAAAATGATTTTATCAAGTGTTGGACTATCGTTTTGAGCTATATTATAGCTGCTAAACCATGTGTAGTTTTCATCTGCTTCAAAATCACTAGCAGCGACATCGTTAGCATCCTTTAGACTAATGTTTTTATATCTAAATGCACCAGTTACATAATGACTTTTTTCATCAACTACAAATTGGTCACCAACAATGTTTTTTAAATAGATTTGATAATTCTTACCATCCTTGCTTGAATCAATGCTATAGCCGATTGTAATATCTACATGCTCACCTGGTAGCATATCATTTACATAGAAATATGTATTTGGTTCAACAGTAATAGGTGTAGCCTCTGTATCGCCATAATATAATATTTCTGATGTATCTAGTACTAGCTTACCGCTAGAATTCTTTTTATAGGTATTTGTTGTAACATCACCATTTAAGCTATATCTTACTGCTTTTACTGTATCTAGCATTTTTACTGAATCATCACTTGCAGATACACCAGTAACTCCTGATACAGTGGCAGTAGAATTAGTTACATACCATCCAAAAATGGAGAAAACTAATAATAAAGCTGTAAGTGATAGTGTAATAATATTAGTTATCAATTTAATTTTTTGATTCTTTTCCATATTAGCTTTCTCCTTTCTTTTTAATATCTATCTACATAGAATTTAACATTTACTGTGTTTCCATTAAATGTGTAATTTACATAGAAGTAAGTAGCGTCTTTTGCATCAGTTCCACCACCATAACCCCACGTAAAGGTACCGCCAGTGTTTTGTAATGATAAATTATTTACTGTATATACATTTTTAATTGTAGGATCATATAATGTTTCAATACTTACCTTTTTTGATAATTTGTTTTGATAAATTAAAGATTTCAATTTTACATAATCATTATAATCATCACTATCTGCATAAATTACAGGTATTCCACCTGAAACCTGATTAAATACAGAAACACCATTTCTTAATAAGTCATTATATGTTTGTAAATTAGTAATACCTAATGAGCCATTAATTGGGTTATTTGTTGTTGCATTATTGCTATAAACATAAACCTCTTCAAGATTTGTTAATTTAACTAAATCATTGAAATTATTAATGCTGTTATTTGATACATCTAAAACCTTAATTGAATTCATATTACATATTGCAGAAATATCACTTATTCCACAACCACTTAAATTTAATTCTGTAACTGAAGTCATAGAAGAAATAGATGTTAATACTTGAGCTGATAATGTAATTCCGCTTAGGTTTACCTTTGTAATCTTAGTTAAATTACCTATACCAGCATAATTAGTAACACTTGATAATGTACTATCAATTGTTTTGTCTAGCGCTACATCTAATGATAGCCAGCTCTTTGGTATAAATGAATCAATATTTACATTAGATGCTTGAATATCTTCTTCACTAGTATTTGGATTGAAATTATTATAAATCCAAGCGAAGAAGTTATTATCTTGGACTGCATTAGTAGCAGTTGATGTGCTATTCCAGAATAAACCACCATCAACAGTAAATGTTGAGCTTGTTAATTCTGTTATGTAATCATTACTATCTTGAGCTCTATATTTATATAAATTCCAATCACTTGCAGGATTAAATTTGTAATTATATAGAAGAAGCATGTTCACACTATTTGTTGTTGCGTTTTGAGCATCAATCGTAAATATATATTTAGCATCACCAGACTGTGCAATCTGTGATAGTGTGATACTGTCATTAGTATTACCATCACCGTTTGGATCAGATAAATATGCATCTAATTGAGCAGTTAATGAGGCTTCTGAAGAATATGTATTAAATTTAAATGTCGTATCGCCATTATTATATGATAATACAATTTTCAAGCTTGATGGCATACCTAATGTATATGTATAATAATTAATTTCCTCATCACCATCATTTGTAGCAACTGTAGTAGAACTCATAGTAAATGAATTTGAAAAATCATAACAAATATATGGAGCTCCAGTTCCGAAACAGAATGGCATCTCAAATGATTGAGTCATATCAGTAACTACCATAGGATCATATAAATTATAATATGGTAAGAAACCTGATAAAGTATCTCCACTTTCAGCCAAATAATCGATATATAAATCTATATCTATATTTTGAGCATCAGTTCCTGAACCAAATGTGAATGTAACTGTTAAATATGATGATTTAGCAGGTGGAACCTGTCCATCAATTACAGTTAATTCATAATTTGAATAATTATAATATGTTAATGCGTCACTACCAGTCTTTAAGCTATAAGATAATCCTTTAATATTATATGATGTTACATATGAATATAAGCTATCTAATGCACTACCTAATTGATCGAATTTATATAATTCCTTTTTAGGCTGTGATGAATCATAAATGATAGCACCACCATATAGCTTATTAAGTATAAGTCTAGCAATAGTTTCATAGTCTCCTACATACGCAGAATACATGTTAAGAGATTCAGTTACAGAATCATTATATGTAATTACTAAATGGAAGCAATCTCCATTTGGTTCTAATATATAAGTATTACCATCATTATGAGATGTTGTATTTACACTATATCCTGCTAAATCAGAAACAGTATATGAATATGTAATAGTTCCATCTAATCCAAGTAATGGTAATTTAACGCCATGATTAAATTCGTAATAATAATCTTCTAATAAAATTGTTTCATTTACTCTTAAATCAGTACCATGATAATAATCACTTATATAATCCATTAGTAGCTGCTTAGCAACTTGATTCTTTATTGTAGAATTACTTAAGTTAACTACATGTAATTTAAATGTGCATGAAATTGGATTATCCCATGATTTATGATTTATACTAGCAGTTAAATTAACATCAGCTGAAGTATCAGGTAATGTAACCTTACCTTCATTAGTTAATATTGCTTTATTATTAGATTCATATGTTATCTCAATATCAGTAGATAAATAATGATTAGGTAAATCTAAATCCTTATAAATATATGAGCATACATCTTCATTTCCACTATTTGATACACATGAAGTTTTAGTATAAATAAATTTATCATCTGATATATCAAATAACTCATCATTTACAGTATTAAAATCTTCAAATTCAACTCTTTTGTTAATATCAGAAGCAATATTATTTCCTATCAAATATAATGCAGAATATGCAGTATATTTAGGATCAATATTTAATAAATTAACACATTCTTCTTCATTAATAGTAGTACCATTATTATTGTATGTCATACTATTTGTAATGAAAGAAGCATAAGGCAAATCTATAGTTATTTTACCTAATCCTTTAGTACCAAGTGATACTACACCACCATACATACTAAATGTACCAGCATAGCCATTTTTAAATTGTAATTCATGATCATTTAAATTTATTGTTTTTCCATTTAAATCTAAATGAACATCATTAGTGATGATGATATCATTTGTTAAATCAATATTTGATGTTAGTCTTAATATTTTTCTATTATTAACATTAGATACTTTATTTGAATCATTATTACTACTAGCCTTTGAATTATTAAATAAATCATCAAAAGAGGCTATTAGAACTACATTTTCATTTGTAATACCAGATTCGGCACTTACATCTTGTTCTTTATTAAAACTGAAATAAGCAAATAATGTTATTCCAATTGATAAGAATAGAATAGAAGTAATGCTAATTAATAATATTAATTTTTTATTAATTCTTTTCATAAATAGCCTCCTTTCTAATTTTATGATGTTAATGAACCTACGAACTTTAACTTATAAGTCTTAATATATTCTGTCCAAGTACCCGTTGTAGAATCATACGTTCTAATCATCGCAGATATTTGAACTGTAAATGTACCAGAGAAACCTAAGTAATTTTCAGTATAATCAGCCCTTGATACTAATTTATCATTAGTCAATTTAGTATAAGTATTTGCTCCATTAGTTTCGAAACCTAAATCATTAAACTTAACTAAGTTAACTGTATTAGTTTTTTCATCAAGAACAACCTTATACCAACCCGATTTAAAATAATTAAAACCAGCTTGCTGCGTAGAATATGCTATTGAACCAACTTCCAAATTACCAGTACCTAAAGAAATTAAAATATTATCAGATGTATTTCTTGTATATGGTCCTATTTCAACCCATTCGAATGCAGTGTTAGTAGCGTTAGGCATTATTCTATAAACATAATATTGCTTTACACAAATACCACTAGATATGTATCTTGCTGTACCATTGAAGCCATAGTATTTGCCATAATATTCACCATAACGATAATCAGTAAAATGCTGATTTGCTTCGTTTAGAATAGAATCCATTGTTGTTCCAGCAGTATCATTCATACTACCACTATATGTATTCCAAACTAATAAATTATTAGAAATAGCTAATATATATCCAGAATTATTTGTATAAGAAGTTTGTGTACCAGTAGTTGATTCCTTGTAGACATATTCAGAACCAGTAGTTCCAGTATATTTATAGATATAGTTATATCCAGATTTAATATCGCTAAACATCACATTTCTTTTGTTAAGAATATCTTCAGAAACAGCATTATTAGAAATTGATGTTACATATGATATATATGGTTCAGCAACAAATACATTATCCCCCCAACTTGATGTAAGAGGTGTAGACCAAGTATCACTCCACGTTCCTTCAATCATTGATGAAGGAGGGGTACTTATTTCAGCCGTATAAATTGTTCCAGAAGTGTTAGAGGTTACATAATCAACCGATTCAATGCTTCCCTCTATATAAGTTTTTGTTCCACCATTAGTTGTGATATACCAATACAAGACTTCATATGTTGTAGTTTGAACTGTCATAGTTCTTGTTCTCTGAGCAACAGAATATACTCGTTTATTATAAACTGCTATGACAGTATTATTTTTTATAGTAACTCCACCATACGTTGTATCATTTTCAGTATAATAATAATATGTAATTTCACCTTTTTCAGTACTTTCGACAGTACTTTCAATCTGAGTATAAGTTCCTATTGATCCTTCGATTTTCTTTATGTCATATCCTAAACTGTAAGCAACATATTTTTGTTTATTACCATTTGAATCAGTGGTAACAAAAAATGGTGTAGTAACTGTATATGAATATGTAGCAGTAGTATTTGAAGCTGATAGTTGTGTACTAGAGGTATAATATCTAGGAACATAATCACTGTACCATTGATTACCATTATCATAGAATTGAATATAATAATTTCCGGCCTTCAATACATATTTTCTACTACTATATGTTACTGTAAACAATTGAGCATTTGATAAATTAGATGTACCATAAATACTTCCGCCACTTTCAACTTGGTTACTAATGAAATACAAATTACTATTAACTATAAAAGCAATATAATAACTTCCACTACTAGTCCTAGTACCTATCGTTGTGTTAGAAGTATATATTTTGTTATAAAGATTAGTAGCTTGTTCTTCGGTTAGAAATGCAAAACCAATATCACTGCTATTATTATATGTGACATCAGTTCCGTTATACGATGTTAAATATCGATTTGTTGTAGACCAACCACCACTGTAAGAATAGTATAATTTAACTGAATTAAGTGTTATTTTAACACTTTTATTAGAACTTGCTTGAGAATAGACAGTTTGAGTTGAATAAATACTTTCAGTTCCTTGCGTTGTTACTTCATAATTTCCTGTCACAGTAGTTGTAGGAGTAAAATCAGCCGGAATAGACACTTCAGGTACTATTAATGCTGATTGTGATATTTGGTTTACTGATTGATAATCTCCAACTTCTGTAAATCTCAATTGAGTATCATATGTAACTTTATACAATTTTCCAGCTCTAAATGTAATTTGATTATCACCATATACATAAGTAAAATTTTCATTACAATAATAATATGGAGATATCAATTTATTCATCTCTTCTACTGAAGTAATCTTAGGGTATGCACCAGATAATGTTATTTCATCACTATAAATTTCATTACCTTCATCGATTCTCCAAGTAATAGAAGTACCAGTACCATTCTCATTATATACAACATTTGTCATATACATATATTTAGTTATGAATTTGTTGAAATCTGATAGTTCAGCTAGCATTGATGCGTTAGATGATTTCTTTTCAGCATTTGCACCAAGTGCATTGGTATAATATACAATGCAATTATTAGAAGCTATATTATCTATCGCGAATTCTTGATAATCATATTCAACACCAATGTTTCTTATATTAACTGAAGTGTACTTACCTCTATTAACATTTACTAATTCATTTACACTTTGTATACCAGAATTATTAGATAAATCTAATTCTTTTAATTTGGCAAAATTTTTAATATTACTTAAATCGAAATTGACAGAAGAATGTGCTACATGCTTCATTGTTAATGTTTCAATTTTAGTGTTATATAAACCAGTTCTAGCAAATACTGTTGCCAGACCATTTTCACTCAAGAAAATAGCTAGATTTGAATTACCATTAAATGTTAATGTTTTTAAATTAATGAAATATGATAATACTGATTTAATATTATCAGCATTTGTAATATAAGTTACATTACCATTTAAACTAGATTTAAATGGAGTAGTATATGTTGTACCATCGTATGTAGGAAGATTGTAACCGTAATCGTCGTAGAAATATTTAATTAATTTGGCAACACCATCTGTTGTAAAATATGTCGGTATTTCCAAGCAAGCTTCGAAGGCATAAACTAAACCCTGACCAATTGAAGAAAAATCATCAACACTATATTTTGAATAATACTTTCCACCATCTTCTTGTAAAACTGCAGTTATAGCGTTTACAGAATTTGTAGAAAAAGTTTTGCTTAAATTAACACTAGTTCCTGATAACCAAAACATTAGTAATATTTGATACTCAGCATCAGTTATATAAGATGTTTTATCAGGAGCGAATGCATCACCAGCATAGTGACCACCCTTAGCTTCATGCCATTGATCGTAACTGCTGCCAGCCCATGTTTTCCCATACCAATAAGAACCATCTTTTTCTCTAAAAGTATAATTAAATTGACTGTTGTAAGTTACATTTCTATTAGTTCCATAATCATATAGAGTAAATGATGTAACTGCAGATTCAGAATGGTACCATGCATATTTTGCATTATATTGTCCTTGGCATGGCGCAACACCAGCATCATTTACACTCGTTGTACTAACTGCATAACGCTGAATTATTTCCATATATTTACCAAATAGAGTTGCAAAGCCACTTTCACCCTCATCTTGCAATAATGAAATAATTTTATTTAATAATGCTGGATTTGTATAAATATATCCAGGAGCTACATTGAATACCTCATTAAATAATGAATCCCATTCAGACTCAGTAGCACCAGTAGTTGAACGATAGTATTGCTTTAATACAGCAATTTCATCATTATTTAAATAATCCTCGGCATTAGCCTTTGTATTACCTAATGTACCTAAAAGAGATGTATTTGATACAACAGAAGAGGCTATAGTTCTAGTATCTCCTGTTGCCCATTCAATAAGTCTTGCAAAATCATAAGCCTGTGTATCAGTAGTAGATGTTGGATTTGAATCAGCTACTTGATAGTTAAGTACAGTAGTACCTGAAGCCTTAATGTTATTTCTCTTTTCGGCTGTTTTTGTTAAATAAATTTCGTTTGCGTTATATTCTTCAACATATTTATCATCACCAACGATATCTCTTATTAAAATATAATCTAAATTGCTATCAGTTAAAGATGAACCTGATGTTGTATATCCTGTTTCTTTCTCAATTTCTTTGCTAGGTAATTGATTTACTACCTGATATTTAGTTGAATTATAAATTGAGATTGTACCAAAATCTTCAACATGAAGAGCGGCAGGTACTACAACATAGAATGTTCTAGATTTAGATGTTTCACCTGATTGTCCTTCTCTATAGAATACAGTTGCTGTAAAGGCTACAGTAGTTTCATATTCATTGAAATATTCTGGATTAATTGAGAAATCATATTTCTCTGTTGTTTCATTATATACAATTTTAGGAATTATATTTGAAGTACCTGAATATTTAATAGTATATTCATCACTTATTGTATTAGTTGTTTTATCTAAGTAATGATAGCTTAATGAGAAATCACCATTTTCATTAGCTATACCATCGTCAATTCTTGTTGTAATAATATTAGCTAATACACTAATTTCAGCTAATTCTTCAGAAACCTGAGTAAATGCTTTTTCAAGTAATTGGGTATTAGAACCTACTGAAATACTGATATTGATATTTGTCGAATATCTTTCATTATTACCAAAATCACCTGTAACTGTAATTTGAGCATAATTATTTAAAGTAATAGTATTTAAGCATACAGTGTTATTTGATTGAGTAATATAATCATAAGCATTTGTTTGAGCTTCTGTCATAGAATAAGTTATAGATTTTAGACCGATATCCTTAAATGCCTTCCAATCAAACATTTCTGTTGCTGTAGGTGTTTTATATGATGTTCTATAATCGTAAGTATTAAATGTTCCATCATTATTTTGACTTACAATTGGTAAATAATATAATGCTTCAGCATCATCAGCTGAGCTATTCCAAACTGAATTAATTACAAGTGGAGAAATCTCCTGAACTAATTTATAGAAATTAATTTCGTTGTTATGAGCTGAAACCTTAAAAGAATATGATCTAGTAATGATTGTTTCATTAACCTTAATTTCAGCATATAATGTAACCTCTGCATTTTCTAATCTATCAGCAGTAATCATACCACTATTAGTAATGATTGCCTCATTACTTGAAGTCCATGTAATATTTGCGTTTTGAGATGGAATATATGTAGGTAAGAATAAATCTGATGTTATAGTTGCTCCATCAGAAGGCATATAAGCTAATGTTGCATCTAGTAATGCTGTTTTAGTACCTAAAATCTTAAATGAAATAACCTCATTTTCTAATTTGATAGATGCAATCTTGTTATAGTATTCATTTGAGCTATTAGCAACAATCACATTAGGTGATGTAAATGTACAATTAGAATTTGCAGTAATAGTATGACCATAGAATGCATAATTTCCTAAAATGTCAGTAGTTGATCCTGCAGCTACACCATAACCTAATTGATCTTTAATATAATCTTTAACTAAATCTAATGCTCCATCAGCATCATATTTTGTTTTAGTAACTACTACATTAAATGTACCATTTCCTAAAATCTCAATTAATGCGTCTGTATCATTTAATGTGATATTACCATTTAATGTACATCCATTTAAAGCAATTTTTACAGGATTTAAAATTTCATAATCAATATTATTTGATAATGTTAATGTGTTACATAAAATAATAGAAGGAATTGTACTAAATAAATTAGAATTGACATCATCTAATGCCTTTTTGAATTCATCTATAGTTGAAGCAAAGATGTTATCATAATAATCTGCATTTTCAGTATATGTAGTTATAGTTATACCAATCTCTTTATCATCAAATATTGAGTTATCAGCACCCTGATGTAATTCAAATTTAAATGAGTCAGTTGATGAATTATTAATTCCTATAAAATTATATTGTGATTGAATTTCAGTTCTATTATCAATAATATCGTATAACTGACCAACATATTCATCATTATAATAAACTAAAATTGCTTTTAATAAATTAGAATTTGAATTAGCATCTTTTAATCCAATAGTATATCTTCTATGTAATATACAAGAATTTGAAGCGGAATTCTCAGTTGTTATTTGAATTGTTTTAATATCTCCAGCTTTTGTATATACCCAGTTATCAAATGAGTTAGTAGAAGATGTATATACAGTAGATGCGTTAACAGTCGCAGTTGAAACTTCAATATCTCCTCTTGTAGATGTGCTAGCTATGGCAGCGTAAATAATTGCTGTTATAGATGATATTAAAATTATAGAAATAGAGATTATGAATATAATTTTTAACTTAAATTTATTCATGATTTCACCTCCGAAACTATGATTTTTAATGCTTTAAAACTAAATCGATAGATAGAATAAAAGTCCTATGATTACTATCTTTAAATTTTATTGAGTTGCTATTAAACTTTGTATAAAAAATAAATAAAGACAGCCCAAAATAACATAAATTGTAACTGGCTGTCTTTGCTTTTAAGACCCTATAGCTTTGCGTCACAAAATTACTTTTGCTTTGCCCTCATTTTTATATGTAAATTTCTTTTAAATCAAACACATAAATAATAGGAAAAACTATTACTGTATTTACATTATACGTGCTGAAATAAAAAGTGTCAAGAAAAAGTGAGCATTTACTCACTAAATTATATCTCTTTAATTATAAATTAAAGGATTCAAAAAAAATTATTTATATATGAGTAGAGTTATACATTTTTAATAGCGATTTAGAGAAAAAATATACAGTTATAGAATTATTATTTTTCGATATTTTTTAATGCTATTTTTTCATACTTAATGCACATAAATGCCTAAAGTGTTTTGTGAAATTGTTTTTTTAGTGAGTGCTCACTCACTTTGACTTGACATTTAATCCATAATTACCTATAATGGTTGTGGAAAATAAAAATGAGGTCTCGAAAATACTACTTTTTTGATAAAAAAATGCATTATTTAAAAGCCTTGTTTATTTTTTTGATTTAAATATTTGGCAAAACAGGAGTGATCCTGTGACGCAAAGCTATAGGGTCTTATATATTTAAGATAGCCAGTTACATTTTTTAAGTAGTAAATGGCTATCTTTTTTTATCGAATAACTTTTGGGGGAAAGTGAGTTATGAAGAAGCGTAATATTATAAACTTAATAACACTTGTAATAACTACCTTTCTTTTAATATTTGTTGGTAGAGCTTGGTATGTCACTAATGAGAAGGCCTCAGTTAGTGGCATAAATGCTGTATCTGCTAGTGATGCATTTACGTTAGAGCTGCAAAGAGGAGAATATAATGCCGGTAGTACTGATAAATGGACTTGGTTTGACACTAATAATTTATCAGTAGCTAATATGCAGCCAGGAAATGCTTTTTTCTTTAGATTTAAAATTGTAGCATCTAAGGCTGGAAAATTTAAGGTTTCTTTAAATAAAATTGAGTCATCAATTCAAGCTGGTGTTTTAACTAGAAGCTCTGAAGGTGAAGCACCAAATATAAATTATTTTGTTGAGCTTTATTCTACAAAGATATTTAAGATGGATGATGCGACAAAGGTTACAATTAAAAATGCTACTACTAATTTAGGTGTCTTATATGATAATTACACTTCAGAGGATGGATTTAAATTAAAGGATTATAAGGTTCAGGATACATTTAAGTTTTATGATTATGGCTTAGGTGCTAATGATTATTTTAAAACAATGGATAATAATGTATCAAATGATGGTGCTGTTACAACTAATGCTAAAAGATTGAATGAAGTAAGTGCTGAATATACAATTGCTAGTGTAGAGGAATCTAATACATGGTATGGATATTTTGCATTAGAATTTAATGAGGCGTTATCATTAGTTGAATATAAGCATTTAGATGGAATTGTAAAAAGTGATAGTAATTTATATCAAGCACAAATGCTTTCTATAAAGGAATTTGCTTTAGAGGAGATTTAGAATTTAGGGAAGGAGTTACTATATGAAAGAGAAAAAGTTCAGAATTATGAGTAGTATTTTATCAATAGTGGCTCCACTAATGATGCTTACTACTATAATTGTTTTTATTTCATATGGCTGGTATATAAAAAGACAGCAAACAGCAAATATTGATGCGACAACAAAAAATGTTGCTGTTGAATATACATTTGATAGTGATGAAACAAAAAATGTTTTAAATTATACAGTTAGTAATTTAGTATTCTTTGATGAGGATTCAAATGTTGAATCTAAAAAGATTGAATTAAAATATTTACCTAACATGGCTGTTTTAATGACAATCAATTTAAAAAATAATAGTGAAAATGATATTACATATAAACTAACATTTGAATCAGAAAAGGATGTTACCTTAGATGATGAAAAAAATGTTACATCTAAAGCATATATATCATGCTTATTTTATAATTTAGAAAATATTCCATCTACTGTTAGTACTGTAGAAGGAATAAGATCAATTGCTCAAGATGGTGTTACATATACAAATACAGATACACAATTTAAGGCTGAATATGATTCAGGCTATGATGAAACTAATTTAATTAAATTAGCACCAGAAGCTGAAGAATCAATTTCTATCTATCTATTTGGAGTTCAAGAAATTGATTCAGCTAAGAATGATGATTTCTTATATGAATTAAATTCAAATAATGAAAAAGTTTTAAAGGATTATTTATTCAGTTTAACTATTTTATCAGTTCCTGTTGGAGATGTTAAAGTATCTGAGGTTTCAAACCAAAACAATGATAATGTTGAGCCATAAGAATTAGATTTAGAAGGGAAGTAGTAATATGAAGAAAGTAAAAGTTAATATTGCATATTTATTAGGCCTACTTGTCCTTCTTTCATCTATTGGATTAGTATTTGCCGCATTCGTATTTAGTCAAACAACAAATGTTACTGGTAAATTAGGTGGAGTAACTATTGAATCTAAAAAGTATCTTATTTATGCTAAGGAAAACAATGTACCTGAATCAAATCCTAATTACAGCAAAGCTGATGCATTAAGAAATGATACAGTTGCTGTAGTTGAAGGAATTAAATTAAATTATACTTCAAGCTATAATCTAATTGATGCTTCAAAAGAGCCATCTTTTATTGAGGGTAAGAATTATTTTGTTAAGGTTGATAATGATTATATTTTAGCAGATACAATTGCTGGTACAAATTCAGTTAAATATAATAATGTAACTTATTCAATTGGTCAGTGCTATGAAGAAACTAGAAGCTATTCTGGTATTAAAGAAATTACTTCACTATATGATTCTGAATTAAATGATTTAACACCTGAAATATCAGATAATGATAAATCTATATTTAGTTTTACTTTACCTGATTCAACAATTACTATTGATACTGAATTTTCACAAACTGAAGGTACTATTACTGAAGCAACAGTAACTCCAGAAAATAAAAAATATAAGGCAGTTATTGGTGTTGATGGCTTAAGTATGGTCATTATTGATACAAATATTACTCATACTGAAAATGGCTATACAGAATTTGATGCTACAAGCTCTAAGATTACTTGTAGTGCAACTAAGAGTAAGTATTTTGATGATGATGTAACAGGTGATGATGTAACATCAAAATATTATTTATCTCAATTAGGATTACAATTTACTTTTAAATCTGAAATTGCTGTATATGTAAGAATCCATATTCAGGATGCATGGACTAGAACAAGAGCATATTCATCAAATACAAAGGAATTATATGTAATGAAGGATTTGGCTGGTGGTAAATCACCATTTAGTGTATCTAGTGTAGATTGGTATTATGATGAGGCTACAAATTATGTTTATTTAAAGCAAATGTATGTTCCTGCGAAGGATGAAACTACAGGTGAATTTAAATCTACTACATATACATTTGATGTAAATGAGGCATATTTTTATAATGCTGCTAGATCTAGCGCATTCGTTGATTATATCGATGTAGATGTTTCATTTACTGTAGATATCGTACAAGCCAATAGAGCAAAATCTAAATGGGGTATTGACCCTAGTGTTGATTTTAAAGATTAAGGAGGTGCCATAACTATGAGTAATAAAAAGATTAATTTAAGAAATATAATTAAAAAATCTACTATTCTTACAGGAGCTATGGCTCTTTCTTTTGGTATTATAGCCCTAAATTATAATCAAGAGGATCCATATTTTTCTAAGCATAGAAGTAATTATAATAGTGATTTAGCATATATTAAGGATGCTACTGTACCTGCAAATACTACTTATATTACTATGAATGAAGCAAAAACAAACGCTCCTGCTTCAGGTCAAAAGATTTCTATTTCTACATTTAATGAATTAATTGATTTTTCTAATTTATTAAACACAGAAGGAAAAGAAGCTTATTTAGATTATGATTATGAACTAATTGCAAATATCGAATGTGATGGTAGTAAAGACTTCAATCCTGTTGGATATAAGCAAGGAAAGCCTTTTACTGGCTCATTTAATGGAAATGGCTATGAAATAACAAATTTACAATTTTCTAATGATTCGAAGTCAATGGCATACTATAGTATGTTCTCTGTTAATGAAGGAGAAATAACTAATGTTGGTTTAACATATCCAACACTTATTTTATCAAGCCCTAATGATGAATTAAAATCTAATGGTGGTGTTTCTTATTTAGTTGGTGATAATAAGGGTACTGTATCGAATTCATTTGTTATTGATGAGGCAACTAATTCTGATGATTCAGCTGGTATTACAGCTTATGAATGTCGTATTTCAACATTATGTGTAAAAAATGAAGGAACATTATCTAACAATTATGTTGCTGTTGATAGAGTTACAGATTCACAAAGTACATTTGCTGAATTTGCAGAAATTACAATAGAAGGAACAGCATCAAATTGTTATTATTATAATAATTCTATTTCTATGGTTGTTGGAAATAGAACTGTTTATAAGCCTTCAGCTAACTTAGCAGATAAGCCTACATCTACAGGTAATTATGTTTTATCTAAGGATGAATTAAAGACTACATTAAATTCAAAAGGCTGGAAGACATCAGCTACTTATGGTTCATTATCAACATATATTCCTATTCCATACGGCGTTCAGCGTGGTTTAGCTTATAATGATGAAACAAAAACATTTACTGTAAACAATGATAAAGACTATGCTTATATGTATGAATTATTCAATTATGATGACTATTTAGCATCAGAAAGAATAACTTATAAGATTACAGCTGATATTGATTTAATATATCAGCCAGTAGAATCATATACATATACAAAAGGTATTGGTGCATCTATTATTGGTGATCCAATATCTGGTACAACTACACTAATTACAAATCAAAAATCTAATTATCCAACAATTTATAATGCTAAATTGATGGATGAGAAAAGAGTTGCTAAATCTGTAGGTGTAGATTGTTATGGTTTATTTAATTTCGTTACTGGTACTATTAAGAATTTAAATGTTTATGCTGGTGAAGTATCTTTAGATAATATTTCAACAACATCTAATAATGTTAAGGGTATTGGTATTTTAGCAGGCTATATTGAATCTGCTCATATTGAAAATGTCCATGTTTATGGAGAAATTACTAAAACAAATAATTCAGATATTAAAGAATATTATTTAGGTGGAGTAACTGGTATTTTAGGTGGTGCTGGTGTTTTAACTAATGTTACAGCTGCAGGTTCATTTAATATAGTAGCCGCAACAAATACTATTGGCACATCTGCTTATATGAAAGGTATCGCAATTGGTGGTATTGCAGGTTATTTAGAAGATTCTTTTGGTCATATTAGTGATGCTACATCTGCAGTTAATATTGATACTAAATTAGGTTCTAGCAATGTAACATACGCTGTTGGTGGCATTATTGGCGCTGGTTATACAACAAATTATAATTATGTTGAAAATGAATTAAATAGAACTAAATTAACTGGTAATTTAGAAAATGTAGGTAATATCACTGTTGGTGCAACATCTGGCACAAGCAGCTATTCTAGTTTATATGTTTCAGGTATTATTGGTAGACATATGGGTACTACAGCACAAGTATCAGGCTTCAATAATATTGGCGAAATTAAAGCCTATGTAAATGCAAATAATACATATGTATCTGGTGTAGAAAATGTTGATTTTAATGTATCTAAATCTCAATTTAAAAATAATGCAGGTAAATCAATTTTTTATGCATCATCATTTACAAATGGTGAAGAAGTAAAGGTTTTAGGTAATCCTGATTTATCTAATGATAATTTAAAATATACAAATGTTATTAATATTAAAGCTGGAAATGGTTTAGTATCTCAATTAGAAGGTATTTATAATTTAGCTTATAATGAAAAATATAATAATTCAGGCTCAAAGGCTAAAGCTGCAATTACAGCTCAAGCCATTGATATGAATAAGGTTAAGAACTTTGCTCCTGTACTAAATGTTGTTGGTGGTACAGCAAATTATACGACTACTGTTTCTAAGATTTATAATTTAAGAGATTTAACATTTGATACATCTAATACTGCATCTACAAATTTCAAATATGCAGGTGTAGCACTAGGACAATATATTTCATTTGAGGATGTAAGAAACGAAGGTAAATTAACATTTACATTAGATAATGCAATTACAGGTAATTTAATTGTTGCTGGATTATTTGAAGAGGTCTCTTCAAAGATGAAAGCTAATAATATATATAATGCTGGTGATATTGACGTTAATTATACAGCTAATTTCACTGGTAATATTTATGCATCTGGTATTTGTTATAAAAATGAGAATGGATTTACTGATACAGAAATAGCAAAATATAATCCATCTAGTGATACATATGATAATACATTAGTTGGTTCAATTAATAATGCTATTAATAAAGGTAGTGTTAAGGTATCTAGTACATCATTTAGTGGCATATCTTATAGTTATAACTGGTATAGAAACACTGAATTAACTGAGAATGTTTCTGGTTCAGTGGCTGCAAATATTATTGAAACATCTTATACTGGTGCTAAATTGTCTGGAAATATAAATGTTGCTGGTGTAGTAGCAATTAATAAATCTATTATTACTAATACATTTAATATTGCTAAAATTAAGGCATTAAATTATATTACTGAGACTGATTCATTAAAAACTAATCAAATTAATGCTGGTGGTATTGTCTCATTAAATGTTGGTAAGTATGCTTATATTGAAAATTCTGCAAACGATGGTGATGTAACAGCAGCTAACTTATCAAGTTATGATTATGGAGAAAAAGAAGAACAAGAAGCTTCAGTAACATTTAATGACTCAACTAAAAGACCTGGGAAAATTGTTCTAGATAATATAACTCGTATTCGTTCTGATGTAACTGTAGGTGGCATTGTCTCAAGAAATGACAAGAGTGAAACTGGAACTCAGTATGATAATACTTTAGTAAGTTCAAGCCAAGTTATTTCATTTACAATTAATTATGGTTCTGTTTACGCATATAATTTTGTTGAAACAAGTGATACTGCTAAAACTTCAACAGCTTCTAAGGCTGCTGGTATTATTGGTTCAGGCTTATGTAATGTTATTAATGTAAATAACTATGCCTCAGTTTACTCTGGTGATGTTGCCGCTGGTATATTTGGTTTAGTTTCTCTTTCTAGTTTTGGAACAGAGGTAAATTCTAATACAATTTATATTGCTAATACTATTAATTACGGTAATATCTATTCTCTAAAGCATGCTTATGATCAATTTAAACTAGCTGCTCCTGAATTAGCTAGTACAACTTCATTGGATAATGATCATCCCAAATATGCTGATTTTAGAGAAGATAAATTAGCTGATTTTAAGTTTATTTCTCAAAACTCTAATATTAGATTTAAATATTTTATTGGTTCAGTAATAGGAGTTATTGATTTTGCAAATAGTACTAGTGCTGCAACACATATTGTTGTTAGATATTTAGTTAGCTTTAATGAAAACATATCTATCTCAGGAGCTGAAATTAATGTAAATAGTTCTGTTACGGCAACTACAACTACAATTTTCTCTCCATATCTAAAACCTGATGTTGATGGTAAAAAGGATAGAGATGATTATTTAGCTACAAATGTTCAATATGCTCCATTATCATCTGAATCAGTTACTGCTGATTTCTTATTAACAAACTCTGCATCTGGTGGTAATAAACAAATGACATTCTATGGTGTATTTAATGAAAAATTCACTTTTAGAGAAGTTATTGAAGGAAAAATTACCGATGGTGATACTACAGGATATTTTAATACTAGTACTTATAATACTGATAGATTCTTAACTGACTTCTTCCAATTTATTCCTTATAGTTTTGTAAACGAAAGCTTAATGGAAAAAATTGAATGGAAAACAGGCGCATATTTAGATGCTGCAAATAAGTTTGCTAACTCATTAGAAGGCACTTATAAGCTATATAAGAGTAGTGCTGGTTTATCAGCTAATTATACAGAAGATTTAACTGTTGCATTAAAGACTCATACATGGAGTCAATATGCTAATCCTGAAATTTTAGTTGAGCTTGTAAAGAAACTTATTGATGGTAATGATAAGACTGCTATATTAGCTTATATTGAATATATATTTAGTGATTCTAATGCAAATTCTACAATTTTTACAAGCGAATTAAGAGGCACAATTGTAGATTACGTTTATGATAAATATCCTACATTAATTACAGAATCAGAATTAATTAATTTTGCTGACGGATATTCACAAATTTTAACAAATGCTTTATGTTCAAATACTTCTAATTTAGTTAAAGATGATGTATTGGAACATATTAATGGTTATATTACTTCATTAAAAGGTGTAATAAAAGAAGAATTATTACTTGCATATATTGATTACTTAAAGGATGCTGGTGATACATTCTTTGATACTGCAACAACATCTACTTCAAAATATGATTTATTAACAAATCTATTTAGTACTATTACTGATGAATCATTCTATTCAACATTACTTAAATTATTTAGTACTGAAAATCAAGGAAAAATCAATACATTTACTGATACATTATCTACTTATGGTGGATATCAAACATTAACTGCAGACCAAAAAGTTGCATTCTTTACAAATGTAATTAATAACAATTCTTATCAAGATATAAGTACTTATTTAAATACATTTGCAACCGAAATTGGTTTATTTGATTATTTAAGAGAAGACGGATATGATGAACAATCATTTACTGGTATTCAAACTAATGTTGCATATAATGATACAAATAATACTAATTCTGATGTAATTGATGAAAGAGTTAAATTATGGAATAAGATAAAAGATACAACAACATTCCAAAATTGGTTCTCTAGTGTTGCTCCTACAACAAGTTATTATTTAGCAACAGAAGTTAATAATACATATCAAACTGATTCAGCTCCAGTGCCTTATGGTTATAGCCAGGATGCAGCAATTCAAATGGTAAATTCACCTAATCCTAATGTTTTAGGTTCAAGTACAGATTTTAACTTTATTTATACTGAAGATGTTACTCCTAATACATATTTCTATGGGCCATATGCAGCTCCAACTGAAAATGGATATACTCAAGTGAATGAAGTATATATATTAAATGTTAGAAATTATGCTGTAAATATAAATGGTAGTTATTATTATGCGTCTAATCCAGTTCAAGTAGGAACTGACTTGTATATAATATCTGGTGGTTATGTCGGAAATAAAACCAATAATGCTCAACTTGATGGTACATATTATAGGCTTAATAATGGAAATTACGTTCAGCAAACTACTTATAATTCAAGTTATCAATATTATCAAATTATAGATAGAAATTTTTATATCCCAACTTCTGATGGTACTACTTTATCAGAAACACAGCAAGGAACAGTTAAATATAATGTTGTACTAAATAGAACACTAACTAATTTACGTGATGATGCCAATGGCGCAAATTATACAAAAAGTTGGTATTCAGTCTTGCTAACTGAGGGAACACCTAGTTTATCATCTGTTGCAACTGGTGCTACTAATGGAGTAGTAACTTCTACTAATCCATTTAAAGTAAGAAAAAGAGTAAATATAGGAAATTATGATAACTCTGTTGCTTGTGGAGCTGGAGTTCAATTAATATTTAGAACAAAAATGACAGATGATTATATCATCTTTAATGGTGTAAAACAGTCTTTAGGTAATGTAGAATTAAAAAGAGAAGTATCTACAGAAACTAATTATGTTTTAGGTAATTTGACAATGAATTGTAGTACTTCTAATACATATACAGTTTATAAATCAGATGGAACTCCTTACGAAGATGGTCAATCAAAATCCAATTGGGATTATTTGTTAGAGAATTATGTTTATGAAGCAACGGTAAATACTGTTAATACTAATTGGCATTCAACCGGCAGAACAGGTGTATATGTTAAATTCTACTTAAATGGCGGTGATGAAATTACAACACAAAAAAGAATAGAATATTATTTACCTTATATATTTACCACACGTTACATTGATTATAGTGCCACTCAGTTACTAAAGCTTGATGGTGTACTAACAAAATATGATGGCAAAACTGTAAGTAATGATGAAAGAAATATTATTAATGATATCTTTAATACTATTTTATGTACTTCAGCAAATAGAACAGCATTTATGCAAGTAGTAGCAAAGGCATTATTTGAATCATTTAATACTAATACTACAAATCATATTGCGTTTATTGATAATTTTGCTTCAAATGGTGTTACAACTACAACTAAAGTTGGAACTGTAGCTCCATTAGAATATTTAAAATATTCATCTACTCAAACTATATTAGCTTATTTAAATTCATTGAATACAGGATTTGGTGATAATAAGAAGAAAATATTAAATGCTGCATCTAGAGATAAAGCTGTATTTGTTGAACTAATGGAAATATTGTTTGATAAATCATTGACTGTTGGTGCTGAAACTTCATGGACACCTGATGGTGTTGGTTATGGTACATCAACTGATTTGAAAGCTCTTTATGATAAGTTAAACTCGTCTGCGACAACAATAAGTGGTGGAACTCCTTATGTACCAAAATCATATGCTCTTCCTATAAGAAATGCATCAAGTAATTTTGTTACTCCGACAACAGATAAGACAACTACATTAGTTGGTAATTCATTGAATAAAGAAGTAGTAAATGCTACTACTCAGTCTGCTTCTGCAACTAATATAGGATACTATGTTGGCGCTGAACTAAAAATGTATAAGGATACCTCTACTAATTATAGTAAGTATTATTTTCCAAGCAATTCATCAAATTCCATTGATTTAGACAATCAGAATGGCACTAATCATGCTAGTCCTTCTACAAGTATAAGAGAATATTTAAACAATCCTATTACTTCAGGAAGTACTACTTATAGAAATGGTGATTATTTAATGAGAATAGCTTCAAGTCAACAAGAGTTAAATGCTGTGACAAATGAAGGAAATCTTGTTTACGTTCAAAATGGTAGAGTTGGTTCTTATACAGGACCATTATTGTTACCAATTAGAACTGTTTGGGTTGCCCCTACTGAGCCAGGAACAATGAAATTTGTAATTGTTAATTCAGAATCTGCTGCTACAAGTTTTGCTATTCAAAAATTGACAAGAAGTACTCCTAAAAATTATAGTTCTTATTTTACAAGTTCAACTCAAGCTTTCTATTATAATGGAACATTATTGGCTGGAAAAGCTTATTATTTCGAATATACTATTACTCAAGCCGATATTGATGCGGGTTATGAATATGCAATATCTGGTGGTGATTCTAAAAAGCCTTATGTAGCCTATATTGATATGGGTGCATCTGGTGAGAAAGATTTGACTCCTGAAAAGACATATTATATTCAAGATCAAGTAAAGAATTTAAACTTAAATCAATTGATTACTTATTTAACTCCGCTTAATGCTGGTAGTAATTTAATTAGCTATGTTCCTGTAACTGGTGTTACAGCTGAAACATATTCTAATTATTATACATTCTCTAAGGCAACAACATATAATGAATCTACAACTTATTATGCTAAATCTGGTAACAATTATATTATTGCTAGTAATGTGACTGCTGCTAATGTAACTGATTATTATGTTATCAGTGTGCCTTCATCTTATGATAGTGAAATAACATATTATAGGAAGTACCTTGTTTCTGATTATCAAGAACTAGTATTTAATACTCGTTTTATGAAGTGGTTAGCTAAGTCTTCAAAAGAAGCAACATATGCTTTAATAAAATCATTAAAGGGTGATAAATCTTATGAAGAAATGCTATATTACCTTTTATCACAAGATAGAAGAGTATTTGATTCTATAATTAGTTATGCTAATACAAATAATAAGTTAACTGATGATTTAAAGCATTATTTAACTGGTGCATGGCTTGCAACTGATTATTATAGAAAATATAAGACTGATTTAAGAACTACTTTATTAAATACAAAGCTAGGTTCTTCAAAAACTTATATTAATATTACTGGTGAACAAAGTATTGATATAGAGAAGTTTGTTGCTTTATGTGATGCCATTGGTTATGATTTAGATATGAATTATGGTATATTTGCGCTTGCTTCTAATAAGGGTATAAAAAATGGTGTATTTATTCCAGATAATCTAGATATTACTAAAATGGATGATCCATATTCAAAGGATACTACATTAAATGTAATTACATTAGATGATAATGATTCAAATGAATGGCGTGGTGGTGAAACTGCATCTCCAGGAGACAAGACTACAGTAAATTATGCATTCTTCATTGATATGAAGCAATTAAAGCAATCTATTTCAACTGCTGTATTTGAATTCGATATTACATATGGTGGAGCTACACTATATGGTGATATTGATAATAATGAAAAGACTGTAACATTCTATGTTTCAGGTGATACAACTGGTACTGGTACTATTACTAATGCTGTATATGCTGATAAGGCAACATCTACTAAAAAAGTAGGTGGAACTGTAAGCAATAATTCTACATTTGTTGTTACAGCAGAAAATAATGATGTAAAAGCAACATATACTGTAATATTTAAAACATTAGATGTTGATTTTAGCTTGAAATATAGTGATAATACTGAAACTAAGACTGTTGGTATTGCTGATTTCGATCCTAATTATACTGTTACATTAACGTTAACTAGTGCTACAGGTAAGAAATTACCTACAGGATTAAATCTTGAACCTTATATTTCATTTGTTGGTACTAATACATATAAATCAACTGATGAAAATCCATTAATATCATTATCTTCAAGCTCAGTAGACCATATTGTTGATGCTAATGGTAATGCTACTATAACAATAGTAGTATCTCCAGAATTACCTGGTGATACATATCAAATTAAAGTTGCTATGTTAACTGCATCAGATAGTGTTGAATTTACTAAAAATAAATCTACACAAAATGCAATTACTAAGATTCAATATCAAGGAACAGATGTAACATTTACAGATAATGTTGCTACAACAACTATTCCATTTGGTAGAGCATTCGATTATGTTGAATTAACTGATCCAACTAATGAAAATTTCTATCTAAATGAATTTGAAATTAGCTATAATGCAACTGCTGTTTTAACTGCAACTAAATCAGTAAATGAAAAAGGCTTAATGACTTATACAGTAACTATTACTGTAAGAAGTGAATCTGGTGCT
>Ga0247610_10001989_pt1 | contig 24319 bp, 1 predicted proteins | sample 174DNAGHGhighgp2_FD_193483 | JGI IMG/M metagenome (GOLD analysis project Ga0247610, IMG submission 193483) | Sheep rumen microbial communities from Palmerston North, Manawatu-Wanganui, New Zealand - 1742 DNA GHGhigh gp2 | ecosystem: Host-associated > Mammals > Digestive system > Stomach > Rumen ...
CTCACCCTCGGCATGGAGGCGCTGCGCGTCGAAGTGAACTCCCTCACCGGACAGAAGGTCGCCGTATTCGAGAACACCTCCCGCATCGACATCTCCAACCTGCCCGCGGGCGTCTATATCCTCAAGGTGACCCTGCCGCATGGCAACGCCGTCAGGAAAATCGTCAAACGGTAAAAAAAATATTCACATTTTTTCCGGCCAAAAGGCGGTGGATAACAATTCCACCGCCTTTTTTCTTTTCCCTGTTAATTTTGTTAATAACCTCATTTGCCGATTTTCTTGTTAAAAATGAGTAAATTTACTCATACCGTTAAAAAAAAACTATTTATATCTTTGCAAGGAAAAATATTACGCTTGAAATATTAGTAATCATTAAAATACACCATTATGAAAAGAGCTCTATTCCTTCTGACAATGCTGACCGCACTTAGTTGGTCGGTAACAAATGCGCAGGTTTCCAAAACTTTCGCCTGCAATTTTGAAAACGCAACGGACACCGCAGCGTGGACTTTTATTAACGGTTCCGCCATAAACCAATGGCATATCGATACCGCCACCAACAACGGCAGCGGTTCCCGCGCCATGTACATTTCCAATGACAATGGTGCGACCAACACCTATACAAATTCACAAGCCACTTCTTTTGTGATAGCATACCACGAGGTGTATATCATGGGAGGCACTACCACCACGCTTTCGTTTGACTGGAAAGCATGGGGAGAAAGCAACTACGACTATCTTCGTGTTGCTTTGATTCCGGTGGATTTCAATTTTACGCCAAACACCCTTCCCTCTGGATTTTCCAACACCACCTTGCCTACCGGATGGATCCCATTAGACGGCGGCTCAGGGTTATGCAACAGCAGTAACTGGCAGACTAGACACAGAATAGACACTGTGCAAACCGGCGGTTATTACCGGTTGGCTTTCATTTGGAGAAATGATAACAGCGTAGGCACTCAACCCCCTGCGGCTATTGACAATGTGACTTTTATCTATACGGAAAGCTCTTGTCTTCCCCCCACCAATCTCACAATCACCAGTTTGACTCCCAACAGTGCCACGATACATTGGGATGAGAGCGCATCCAGTACAGCAACAGGTTACGGTATCTGGATGTACACTTCTCCTATAACCGACTTCGTGAATACTGGGCTATATTATACTGGTGGCATAGGAGCAGGTGGAACAAGTTGGATCTTTAGTGACGAATTCGTGGATCCCAACACCCAATATTATGCATATGTCAGAACCGGATGTGGGAATTCCCATTCCGAATTTGTGGAAATCCCTTTCCATACCCCTCCTACTTGTGCCATTCCGTTGAACCCGCAAGTGACCATCCAAAACAAATCAACGGCCACACTGAGTTGGACCCCCGGCGACAACAGCCAGGCCAGCAATTACGAATATGTGCTCAGCACATCCCCACTAACGGCGGATCAACTAGCGACATCAGGACCCAATGTCTCAGGCATAACAGAAACATCTGTGGAACTCACAAATCTAACTCCAGAAGCCACATATTATTTGTATTTGCGCAACAATTGCGGCGGAACAGACCCCAGTCCGTACACAGAAGCAGTTAGTTTCACCATGCCGATAGCATGCAACGCTGTAAGTAACCTCACCGCTACTAACATCACTACCAACAGTTTCATGCTGACATGGGAAAACGGACAATGGGAGACCTCAGAAAGATGGTCAGTAGAAATCAATGATGGCAATTATCTTGTGACTGGGCAACCTACTATATCCATTTCCGGGCTCACTCCCGGCACCAATTACACCGTTACCGTCAGTACCGAATGCGGTGCTACATACTCGGATTCCGTCACTATTATGGTGAACACCTTGAATGACGGGGATATGCCCATTGGGCAACACACAGGCGAGTCTTATAATTTACCTGTGAACAGCTACTATAAATATTCGTACACTCAGCAGATTTTCACGGCAAGTGAACTTCAAGCAGGAAAAATCACAAAAATCGCATTCCAGTATTTGTACGAACAACCCATGACTAAGGTGACGGATGCGACCATATATCTGGGCCATACCACAAAAAACAGTTTCAGTTCCGATTCGGATTGGGTTTCTTTCTCGGATTTAACCCCAGTTTACACTGGTTCCATGAACTGTTCCCAGGGATGGAACATATTCGAACTGAACAATCCGTTTGTTTATAACGGAACCGACAACTTGGTGATTGCCGTTCACAAGAATGCGGATACCACAGGCTACAACAATAGCAACTATGTTTTTGCCATATCAAACGAACAAACTCCTCAAACACTTTATTATCGAAGTGACGAATCTGATTGTTCGCCCGAATCTCCAACCTCAGGCCACAGTGCATCCAATAGAAATATCGTACGCATCTCATTCGCCGAAATGCGTCACGATCCTGTAACAGTGGATTTGGGACATCCTTACAACGACAGTTTTGAGGGTGATTTGCAGTGGGATCTCTATCAAGGTCCGTGCGTGAACGCCTGGGCTCAGGGTACTGCCACCCACAACGGTGAAGGCACGAAAGCCCTGTATGTTTCCAACAACGGCGGAATCGACAATAATTATACCATCAATAAATCCACCACCATCTATGCGGCCAAACAGTTTGCCCTGGCGGCCGGCCAATATGACATCCAATTTGACTGGATAGGATATGGCGAAGGCTCGTATGATTATCTCCGCGCAGCCCTTGTGCCCGCCACCACACAACTTACCGCCACCACTTCCAATCTTACGGGTCTCAGTTCAACAGCTCTGCCTTCTGGATGGATTGCCCTTGATGGAGGCAGTAAATTGAACCTATGGTCTGAATCCTGGGCAACTCGGGAAGTGAAAAATTTGAATATAGAGGAAGACGGCATCTACATGGTTGTGTTTGTCTGGAGAAACGACAATTCTGACGGCACACCACCTCCGGCGGCCATCGACAACTTCAGCATTACCCGCGTGGGTTGCCAAATGCCCGTTAACACTCAAGCGCAAAACATCACTTCCCAAAGTGCCAACCTCTATTGGGAAATGGACGGTGGAAACAGTGAATCGTTCACCTACATATTGCATACTACAGAATATATCGATACTACCAACACTTCTAATTATGCCTATGCGACGGGAACAAATGTCACATTGCAGAATCTGAATCCTTATACCAATTATTTCTATACGGTAAAGGCCAACTGCGGCACTGACGGACAAAGCCGCTGGACTAAACCTACACATTTCATGACCTTGCCCGACTGTGGCGAAAAGAGTGTCCGCCAGTTTGCTTTAGGCACACAACCCAACACCGGCAACTCATATCCCGCTTACAATTATAGTTCGGCAACATACGGCGCAAACTGGATGATTTTCACTGCTGATGAGATTATGGAAGAAGCCGAGTTTACCGGTGCCATCAAAGGTCTGGCATGGAGAACGCCCCAGGCGGGCGGTTTCCCATTCCAAATCTATATGGCCCAAACCGACAAAACTGAATTCGAAAGTGCCACCGACACTGTAGACCGCGCCACAATGACCAAGGTGTTTGACGGCTATCCTGATTTCTTAGCCAACGAGTGGAGTGAAGTGGTCTTCGACACCCCGTTTGAGTACGATGCCACTGGAAACCTGCTTGTCATGGTTTATCGTTCCTCTTCATCAGGAAATTACCCATTCGAATATTCTCATTATAATGACACTAAAACCATCTATCGCTATGGTGCCCAAGGTTTGACATCCGGCGGTACTTCAAATAACCGCATCAACACTCGTTTCACAATGTGTGTCACCGAAGATGAGTGCCTGCCCGTACAGAACCTGACGATTTCCAACTTCACACCTATAGGTGGTGATTTTTCCTGGACAGACGGACGCAACTCCGAAGTGTCAACATACGAAATGGCCTGTGTGCCGACAGGAGAGGCCCCCACTCCACTTTACGGTTTTAATGGATTGATTGGTGATGGCGTATATGGAGGTACTCTAACAAATGTATCGTCCAATACCACCTACGACTTTTATGTACGAGCCAATTGCGGAACCAGTGTCTCCCCATTCAAGAAGGTAACTTTCACCACAGAATGCGACTATCTAACATTGCCCTACACTTGTGGTTTTGAATTGGAGGACGGCGTTCCGGCGTCTGGTTCATACCGTATGCCGTCATGTTGGCACCGCATCAACGATGCCAACTCCAACTACAATTACTTGCCTTATGTGAATTCTTCCGCTTCATACGCCTATCACGGCAGTTACTCTCTCTATTTCTATTCCTCAACCTCTTCCTCGTATCCAGACAACCAGTTAGCCGTGCTCCCGCCTGTATCAACTCCTATGAATCAAAACCAGATGACATTGTGGGCCAAATATTCTTCCAGCTATTCCTCGAGCACTATCCAGGTGGGCACGATGACCGATGCTTCCGATATTTCCACCTTTGTGGCAGACACCACATTGCAACTCACATCTGAATACCGCGAGTATGTGGTCCGTTTCCACTCCAACGGCACCTTCCCAGCCATCAGAATGGTTAAATCCTCAACTGTCACAAGCGCATACATTGATGACATCACATTAGAAACAGCCCCTATCTGTCCGAAACCATTGTATGTTACGGTGGATAACATCACATCAACCGAGGCCCGCGTCAGTTGGACTCCCGGCAGTCAGGAGAGTCTATGGCAAATCGACTATATGTCTGACGACGGCGCATCAGGATCTTCTCCTAACATATCAGAGAACCCTTATACCATAACGAACCTTATGGCCAACAAGGCATATACCATAAGAGTGCGGGCAATATGTGACGGAGGCCATTACAGTGCATGGAGCACCCCCGTCTCTTTTAGAACATCATGCGCCACAACCATTCCGCTGCCCTTCACTGAGAATTTCGATTCCTACACGCAAGGCATCACAAATAGCGCATCTTCGTATCCGAGCGGTTACCCCAATGTGGATTTGCCCGCCTGTTGGACTTTCCCCAATATGGCCACATCCAGCAGCGAATATCCCCAAACTTATCTGTATAACACATCCGATCCAGACCATGGCAAAGTGTTGGTCGGACATCCTAAAAGCGGCAACGGCGGTTCCTGGTTTGCCGTGCTTCCTAAGGTATCAGAAGCCCCCAACAACATGACGCTATCCTTCTCCTATGCTGGCACGGGCAATTATACCACTTCCGTTTATCCGGTTCTCAAGATCGGTTACATGACCGACCCAACCGACACCACCACATTCCGCGAGCGGTTTGTTTGTCCTTCCAACTCTTCCACCTCACAATACATACACAAAGAACTGATTTTGGACAGCATACCTCCATTTAACGCCTACATCGCTTTCAAAGCCGAACCTCGCTCCGCTTCCAGTTATTATCAAGTATTCCTTGACGACATCCGGTTGGAAGTGACTCCCACCTGCTACAGACCCACAAATTTAAGTGTGGATGACATAACGCCCAACTCCATCATGCTGACATGGGAGGATCCGCAAGATGTGTCCCCATCATACCAGATTGCCTACGGTCCGTCCAGCTCCTTTGACATAAGATACTCTTCCACCTATGAGACAACAACCTCCACGACGACATCCTGCAACCTGACAGGGCTCCAATCCGGTACCGAATACACATTTGCCGTAAGAACTGATTGCCCTCTGGAAGCAGGAGAGGTTGAAACAAGCAACTGGTCACAGACCTTCTCCGCTATGACATCGTGTCTGCTTTCTTCACTTCCTTATACGGAGAACTTTGACTCCTATAGAAGAGGCATATCCATTTCTACCACCACCCCGTCTAATTACCCGAATGTGGACATTCCTGACTGTTGGACATTTGTAAACAGGACTAATGCATCCAGCGGGAAATATTTCCTCACCAGTTCCAGCAGTTATGCGGTTACCGGAAATGCATTGTTGTTGTATGGTTCCAACACCACACCGCTTTATGCTATTCTTCCCGCCTTTGATGAGCCCCTGACCGACCTGCAAATCTCCTTTACATATAGATTTAGCTCCGAGGGTGCCAACAATGTGCCACTGACCTTAGGTTACATGACCAATCCAGCCGATCCGAGCACATTCACCCCCATCAGCACTTTCGCAACCAACACCGACATTGTGAACGCGGAGCAGCTGCTGGACGAGGTCGTTCTACCGCCGACCACCCAGAGGGTATATCTCGCATTTATGTACCATGGTTCATCCGTCGTAGGTATTGACAATGTATGCGTGAAAGACATTCCCGACTGCCGCAAACCGGAAATAACACTTGCAGAGAATTGGTTTGGTTCCAGATCAATTTATTTCTATTGTTTCAATCCTAACACAGTTGAAAATGACACTTTCAATTACCAAATTGCCACTGGTCTTGCAGAAACATTTGATTTAGAGAACGCTTCTACCTATACCCTATCCGACGGCTATGATGTTAGACCTACATTCTTCTCATGGGCTTGGGCAAACATTCCAACCTCAAAGTATTCACTTGCTGTTAGAGTCCAATGTTCAGATAACACATGGAGTGAATGGTCCAATGTTATAACCAGAAAAACCGAATGCAATGTTGTGGATCTGCCGTATGAGGAATATTTTGACAACTACACACAGGGCATCTCCACCTCCACCAGTTGCCCGGGTGTCTATCCCAATGTGGATCTGCCCGAGTGCTGGACCATTGTCAACGCCAGCGAATACCGGACCCAGAAGCCACAGGCCTTCCTAACCTCATCCCGCAATTATACCAAATCCGGCAATAGTCTCATGCTCTACGCTTCAGAAGAAACTCCTGTATTTGCCATGCTCCCGAAATTCTTCGAAGCAGGAGGCAGCCAGCCTTTGAAGGTTTCCTTCTATTATGCCAACACAGGATCAAATGCCGGAACGCTCTCTATTGGTTATATGTATAGGTATAATGATTATTACGAACCCACCAGCTATACGGAATTACATACTTGTCCAATCACTACTGACATGACCTATGTGGAGCAAATTATTGATTCTCTGCCTAACGGTGCTCGAATAACCTTACGCTATTCCAGCGGATCAAGCAGTTCTGGTGTGTGGATTGACGAAGTTGAGGTAGTGCCTGCCTCCACCTGCACCCAAAGCGTAAGCATCACCGGCGTTTCATACATTTCAAGCAATAGATTTAGCGTGCAGTTTGACGGTGAGCGCCTGACTGACGGATCCCAATACAAGATAGCATGTGGTCCCGCCGCCACCTTTGACCCTAACGATCCAAGCACCTACGAACACAGCGCTACTTTTACATTTGGTCATAGTTATGTTATAAGCGATTTGCAACCCAACACAGAATATGCAATAGCCATGGCTATAGTATGTCCTGATTGGGTGACGGGCAACTGGAGTCGCATAGTAACGGCCAAAACACTTTGCGCTGACTATACCACACTGCCCTACTCCGAGGATTTCAACTCCTACACGAACGGGATTTCCAGCACTACGATAGTACCTTCGGCATACCCGAATATTACGCTGCCTGAATGCTGGTCATTCCAAAACACGAGTTACAACTCACCCGCTTTCCTGACCAGCAGTTCGTCCTATGCCGTTTCAGGAAATGCACTGGTGCTCAATCCAGCGGCCAAAGACACTATTATCGCCATTCTTCCTACTTTTGAGGAGGATATCCGCAACCTGAAACTGACCTTCTCGTACAAGAACCAGAGTTCAAGCGCTTCCTATCCCGCATTATCGGTTGGTTATATGGAAGGCACTTACGACGCTCCTGTTACATTCCACGAAATAGCTCAACTTGAAAGAACCACCTCCTGGACTTATGCGGAAGTTTTGTTTGATGAGGTACCCGGGTGGGCTGCCACCAATTATACCACCTACATCGCCATCAAGTTCGCATCTCCGCAATACTCCGGAAGAGCGTATATTGACAATGTGGTGGTCAAACCAGCCATCTGTCCCGTACCGCTTGATTTGACCGCAACAAATGTCACGGCAGAGTCGGTATCGTTGAGTTGGGACAACCCTTACCCTGCCTCACAATATGAGGTGATATACGCCCCAACATCTGGTGTGGATTTGGAAGACGAATCTTATGAGACAGTAACGGTCACATCCAACTCTGCAACAATCAGCGGACTTTCCGACAACACGGAATACACCTTCGCTGTCCGCGCCCTTTGTGATGAAGACGACTGGAGTGACTGGTCATCTGAAATTACAGTCACTACACCCTGTGGAGTTATTACCGAACTGCCTTACATTGAGAATTTTGACTCTTACACGGAAGGTACAACAACAGAATCCTCCACACCCTCTATTTATCCAAATGTTTCAATGCCAAATTGCTGGACATTCATTAACAGAAGTGAATCTGTATCGGCAAAGCCCATCGTATATATAACCAACCTCAGTACTTATGTAACAAATGAGAAAGCATTATTCTTCAAAGCAAGTACATCCGTACCTGTATATGCCGTATTACCTGCTTTTGAAAAGGATATTCACAAGCTGAAACTATCGTTCTATTACAGAACCGAATGGACTTCAACCAGCTCAGGCAATTTGATTGTGGGCTACATGACAGATCCTTCCGACACAACCACTTTCGTCGCGTTACAGACTTTGGATCGGACAACAACAATGACACCAGTAGAGGTGGATTTCCATGAAGTTCCAACAGACATTGAAACCGCCCGTATTGTCATCAAACGCTCTTCTGCCTGGAATGACAGCTATGCAAGTATTGATGAGGTAATGGTGGAGGAAATTATCGATCCTTGTGACCCCGTAACAGTAAACGCAGATCATCCTTATACGGATGATTTTGAAAGTGACCAATGTTGGCAGTTGATTAACCTTGACCCCACCTGTTCATGGGCATGGGGTTCCGCCACAGGCAATGGAGGGAATGCCCTGTATGTATCTAACAACGGTGGATTAAGCAACACTTATACAAACTCCCAACCTGCTACAATCTACGCCACCAAATTATTCACTTTGGATGCCGGTCTGTACAATTTCCAATATGATTGGAAAGCATACGGAGAGGGCGGCTATGATTTCCTGCGCGTGGCTCTCGTACCCGCATCTGCCGAGTTGAGCGCATCCACATCTTTGCCGTCTGGTCTCTCTACCACATCACTACCTTCCGGATGGATTGCCCTTGACGGTGGCAGAAAACTGAACCTCAGTTCTTCTTGGACCACCCAAGCATCCAACGAAATAACAGTGTATGAGGCGGGCAACTATATGGTTGTTTTCGTTTGGACTAATGATAACTCTAGCGGCACCAACCCTCCAGCAGCCATTGACAATTTCAGCATCACTGCCGCGACCTGCTTGATGCCGACAAATGTCGTTGTGAACGACATCACAGAATCATCGGCATCTATCAGTTGGACACCCAGAAATGAGGAGACAACATGGGATATCAAAGTAGTGGACACACGCACCCTTAGCACGCTAATATTGTCAAGTAGCGCAACTACAGAATATATCACTCGCCTGCAACCCGGCACGCAATACGACATTTCTGTGAGGGCAGCTTGTGGCGATGTGAATGTAAGTGCCTGGAGTGAACCAGTAAGATTCGTTACCCTTTGCGCACCTCTCTCATTACCTTATACCTGCGGGTTTGAAGAGGAAGAAGGTTTGGGTGAAGGCAGTTCCCCTTTGCCTTTATGCTGGAACCGCATCAATGACGCCACGAGCTCAAACAACTACTATCCATATGCACAAAGAAGCAGTTCTTACTCTGTGCATAATGGTAGTCGTGTTCTCTATTTCTTTGCCTCAACCAATAATACTTACGCAGAGCATATGCTCGCAGCACTTCCCGAGATTTCTTCCGACTATCCTATGAACGGAAACCAGATGACCTTATGGGCAAAGAGCGGTGACTCGCCCTCTTCTATTATGGTGGGTACTATGACCGATCCAACAGACCTGTCCACCTTTGTGACCGACGACACTCTTAACCTGACACCTGATTATCAAGAATATGTGGTCAAATTCCACTCCAATGGCACATACCCTGCCATTATGATGACAAGATCATCTTCATTACTTTATGCTTATGTGGATGACATCACCATAGAGCCTGTACCTTCTTGTGCGAAACCAAAGCATGTTCTGGCGAGCAGTATCACGCAAACCAGCGCATCCATCACCTGGACTCCAGGCGATGCGGAAACCCAATGGGAAGTGGGGTGTTTGGGAGAAAATGACGCCGAAATGATGACGGCAGAATGCTCCACCAACCCGTTCGTGTTCACAGGGTTGAATCCTGGCACAAAATACACGGTTTATGTAAGAGCAATCTGCAACGATGAAAATGACGAACCTGATCTTAGCGAATGGAGTCATCCGGGCACATTCAAAACACTATGTTTGCCACTTTCCACCCAGTATTATGCGGAGAACTTTGATAGTTATTCTAACGGTATATCCACCGGCACCTCTGCACTAGTCGGTTATCCGGATGTTGACATGCCCAACTGCTGGTCTTTCCTCAACCGTAGTGAGTCCCCATCCAGTTGTCCAAGGGCATTCCTAACTTCCTATAGTACTTATGCGACATCCGGAAACTCCTTGTTCTTCGTCTCCAGTAACTCCACCCCTCTTTATGCGATACTTCCTGCATTTGAAGAAAACATCCAAAATCTGATGCTTCTCTTCACCTATCGGAATGAAAGCACGAGCTCATCTAATGGAACACTTTCGGTGGGTTACATGACAGATCCTTCCGACGAGAGCACCTTCGTGACTCTCCAGGAAATGGGGATAACCACAACACTAACCCCTGTAATCCTACCTCTAAACACCATTCCTGCTGATGTTACCTCGGCGAACATCGCATTCAAATACGCTGCTCCTTCCAACAATATGTACCTAAGCATTGAGGATGTAATCGTCCAAACTATGACTTCATGCTATACGCCACAGCATTTGTCTGTTACGGGACTCAGCTCGAATGCCATATCACTGGAATGGGATGACACAGGTGCCTCCGCTTACCAAGTGGCCTACGCTCCATCTTCCACCTTCAATCTGGACAGCGGATTATACCAAATCGCCAACACAAGCACGAACAGTGCCTCCATTAGCGGTTTGACTGAAAACACCGCATACAAGTTTGCCGTGCGGGTTGACTGTGGCGATGGCGAATTCTCCAATTGGTCATTGCCCGTCGCCGGTCAAACTAATTGTTTGCCTATAGCAACCCTGCCTTACACCGAAAACTTCGACAGCTATGTTAACGGTATCACAAGCGGTTCTTCCACTCCATCCGGTTATCCGAATGTGGACTTGCCTGAATGCTGGCTATTCCCCAACCGTAGTGAAACCACATTCGATTACCCAAGATCATTCCTAACTTCCTCTAGTGCTTATGCGGTATCAGGGAACGCCTTGTTCTTCGTCAACAATAATGCAACTCCGCTGTTCACGACACTTCCTCTCTTTGAGGAAAACATCCAGAACCTGATGATGACCTTCACTTATGTGTATGAATCTATTTCCGAATCTAACGGCACCCTTTCGGTGGGTTACATGACAAATCCGAATGATGCAAGCACCTTTGTGGAACTCAGCAGTTATGATCGAACCACAACAAAAACCACTACAGAGGTGTTTTTCAACGCGATTCCCGCTGATGTGTCTTCGGCCTATATTGCGTTCAAATACATTACAAACACCTCCAATGGCTGGTATGCCGCCATTGATGATGTAACGGTCCAACAGATACCCGCATGTATGGAACCACGGGAGGTGTCCATCACGGAGGCCAGTTCTAACGCCATAAGTTTGGAATGGACGGTTGTCAACGAGAATTCGTCCTCCTACCAAGTGGCCTACGCCCCATCCAGCACCTTCAACTTGGACAACAATGCTTATCAGACGCTCACATCCAACACAACCAGCGCTACGGTTGGCGGTTTGACGGACAACACCTCTTACAGTTTTGCCGTGCGTTCCAACTGTGGCGAGGGCGAATGGAGCGATTGGTCGGTAGTTGTATCCTCTTCTACCACATGCCTGCCGATAACCTCTTTGCCTTACATTTGCGGTTTTGAAACGGAAGACGGAGTGGGAACCGAAATTAATCCTATGCCAAGTTGCTGGTATCGATACAATGATGGTGCTGGCGGTTACAATTATTATCCTTATGTATCATCCAACTCTTCCAACGCCTATCACGGAACCCGTTATCTCTATTTCTATTCATATACCACTACAACTTACGCCGACAATCAAGTGGCTGTGTTGCCTGAAATCAACACTTCCGCCTATCCGATGAACGGAAACCGGATGGTACTATGGGCCAGATGTTCAAGTAATCCGGCAACCATCAAAATAGGCACGATGACCAATCCATACGACCTGTCCACTTTCGTGGTCGATGACTCGCTGGTGTTAACATCCTCTTACCGTGAATATGTGGTCAAGTTCAACTCCACCGGCTCCTTCCCGGCTATCCTGATGCACAAGACTGCTGCTAGTGCGACAGCCTATGTGGATAACATCACGATAGAAGTTGTGCCTTCCTGCCCAAAGCCGATGCATGTCAATGTGGATACTATTTCCGAGACAAGTGCGACCATCAGCTGGACATCCGTTGGCGAGGAAGACCAATGGGAAGTTAAGTGTGTAAGCATGGACAGCACCGAAATACAGACGCTGACGGCCACAACGAATCCGTTTGTTTTCAGCGGCTTACAGCCCGCCACAAGATACAATGTCAGTGTCAAAGCCGTATGTGGTGACAATGAGAAGAGTGTATGGTCCGCATCTGAAGCCTTCCGAACCATGCCTGCCTGCGGTCTTATCACGACACTGCCTTACACCTGTGGATTCGAACCTGACATTGTCCCTGACGGGAACAATCGGTTGCCTGACTGTTGGCAACGGTACAATGATAGCGCCGACTCCAGCCGCTCAATCTATCCGTATGTAAGTTCAAGTTCTTCCTCATCTCATACCGGCCTTCAATCGCTGTACTTCTACAACTACACATCTTCAAGTTATCCAGATCATGAGATTGCCATACTTCCTGAAATTTCAACTTCGGCATATCCGATGAACGGAAATCAGATGGTACTGTGGGCCAGATGTTCAAGTAATCCGGCAACCATCAAAATAGGCACGATGACCAATCCATACGACCTGTCCACTTTCGTGGTCGATGACTCGCTGGTGTTAACATCCTCTTACCGTGAATATGTGGTCAAGTTCAACTCCACCGGTTCCTTCCCGGCTATTCTGTTGACCAAGTCATCCGCCACGCAATACGCCTATCTGGATAACATCACGATAGAAGTTGCGCCTTCCTGTCCGAAGCCGATGCATGTCAATGTGGATACTATTACTGAGACAAGTGCGACCATCAGCTGGACATCCGTTGGCGAGGAAGACCAATGGGAGGTCAAGTGTGTGAGTATGGACAGCACCGACATACAGACGCTGACGGCCACAACGAATCCGTTTGTCTTTACCGGTCTGCAACCTGGCACAAGATACGATTTCTATGTAAGGTCAATCTGCGGCTACAATGATGAGAGCGTATGGTCTGCACCAGCCGTTGGCAGAACCACCCCTGTGTGTTCACCTATTGTCACATTGCCCTACACGGAGAATTTCGACTCCTATATCGATGGTGTGTCAACCAGTGCCTCCTCTCCTGCCGGCTATCCGAATGTGGCCATGCCTGACTGCTGGACTTTCCTGAACCGCAGCGAAAGCACTTCCACATATCCTAAAGCATTCCTGTCATCCTCGACAAGTTATGCTGCATCAGGCAATGCTCTATTCTTCCAGTCAAGCAGTTCTACGCCTTTGTACGCAGTGCTTCCTGCCTTTGTGGAGGATGTACACAACCTGATGTTGACTTTCACTTATCGGAACGAGGGTACTAGTTTGAGTAACGGCACGCTTTCGGTGGGTTATTTGACCGACCCAGCGGATGCCAGCACATTTGTTGAGGTTCAGAGTTTTGCCAGAACCACGACATTGACTCCGGTTGAAGTATCATTCAGCGAAATTCCTGCCGGCGTGACCGTCTCGAACATCGCATTTAAATACAATGGAGGCACATCCGCCAATTACTATTTGAGCATTGACGAGGTGATGGTGACAAGAGTGGAGACTGGGTGTGCTGGTTTAACTATACCGTATAATGAGGACTTTGAGGCCATGACCAGCGGCTCAATGCCGAATTGCTGGAGTTTCTTGCCCGATGTGACCAATGCCACCGTACCGTTGGTTTCTGCTGGTTCCTCCAACGCCCAAAGCGGCGACAACTCCGTACACATGACCAGCCGCGGCATCCTTGTCTTGCCCGAAATCACCAATGTGGAGCATGTCAACAACCTCATGATGACCTTCTATGTGAAACAGCGCAAATTTGCTCAGCGTATTGCCGTAGGTGTCATGACCGATCCAAATGATCCAACGACATTCACCGAAATTGATCGCTTCTTCAACGATGGTAACTACTCCACTCCTGTGCAGCAAACCATCAACTTCTCCTCTTACTCCGGAAGCGGCAAGTACATTGCATTCCGCAATGTCGCCACCAATTCCGATGCGATGAGCCAGAACTGGATTGACGACATCAGCATCACCGAGATTCCACCTGTCACCTGCGAGGGTATCACAATTCCGTATTATCAGAACTTTGACTCTATCACAACCAACACTGGAGCTCCTACCGGCGTAAGCCCAGACTGCTGGACATTCCTGCCCGATGTGAGCAATGCCACTATCCCGCAGATCAACTATGGTTCAGCCTACGCTCAAAGCGGCAACTACTCCCTTGCCATGACCAGTCGTGGTATCTATGTGCTGCCTGAAATCACTAATGTGACCAGTGTTAACGGTCTTGTCCTGTCATTCTATGTAAGACAGAAAAAATATGCACAGCGCATTGCCGTGGGTGTCATGAGCGATCCGACTGATCCATCCACATTCACCGAAGTAGAGCGTTTCTTCAATGATGGTAATTATTCCACTCCTGTTTACCATATTATGGACTTCTCCTCCTATACTGGCAACGGCAAGTATATTGCCTTCCGCAATGTTGTCACCAACTCTGACGCTCTCAGCCAAAACTGGATTGATGACATCAACATTTTCGAAGGCCAAGCCGTAACCTGCAATGGCATCACGGTTCCTTATGAAGAGAACTTTGATTCTATTACGACCAATACTGGAACTCCCACCGGTGCAAGTCCAGCTTGTTGGACATTCCTGCCTGATGTGGACAATGCCACCATTCCGCAAGTTTCCTATGGTACAGACAACGCACAGAGCGGAAACTACTCCCTTGCCATGACCAGCAGAGGTATTTATGTGATGCCCGAAGTCACTAACATTGACAATGTCAGCGACCTTGTTATGACCTTCTATGTGAAACAGCGCAAATTCGCTCACCGCATCGCCGTGGGTGTCATGACTGACCCGACCGATCCGACCACCTTTGTCGAGATTGACCGCTTCTATAATGACGGCAATTACTCCACTCTGGTACAACATTCTGTAAACTTCTCTTCTTACACTGGAAGCGGCAAGTACATTGCCTTCCGCAATGTCGCCACCAACTCTGATGCGTTGAGCCAAAACTGGATTGACAACATATCGTTGCAAGAATTTTGCGGCATCACAGTGCCTTATGTACAGAATTTTGACAGTTTGACCACCAACACCGGAACTTCTACTGGAGCAAGTCCCAGATGCTGGACATTCCTGCCCGATGTGGACAATGCGAACATTCCGCAAGTTTCATATGGTGCGGACAACGCACAGAGCGGAAATTACTCCCTTGCCATGACCAGCAGAGGTATCTATGTAATGCCTGAGATCATCAATGTGGACAATGTCAACAATCTCACCATGACATTCTATGTGAAACAGCGCAAATTCGCCCACCGCATCGCCGTGGGTGTCATGACCGATCCGACTGATCCGAACACCTTTGTCGAGATTGACCGTTTCTTCAACGATGGCAACTACTCCACTCCTGTGCAACAAACCGTCAACTTTGCATCCTACACAGGAAATGGCAAGTATATCGCATTCCGCAATGTCGCCACCAACTCTGACGCCCTTAGCAACAACTGGATTGACGACATCAACATCACAGAAGCCGAGGCCGTTACATGCGAAGGCATCACAATACCTTATTCCGAGAACTTTGATGCCATCACGACCAGCACTGGAGCTCCTACCGGAGTAAGCCCTGCCTGCTGGACCTTCCTGCCCGATGTGGACAACGCCACTATCCCGCAAATTTCCTATGGCTCCGCCAATGCCCAAAGCGGTAATTATTCCCTCGCCATGACCAGCCGCGGTATCTACGCACTGCCTGAAATCACCAATGTGGACAATATCAGTAATCTCACCATGACATTCTATGTGAAACAGCGCAAATTCGCCAGCCGTATCGCCGTGGGTGTCATGACCGACCCGACCGATCCAAACACCTTTGTCGAGATTGACCGCTTCTTCAATGACGGCAACTACACAACAATGGTGATGCAAACTGTTGATTTCTCATCTTACACTGGAAACGGCAAGTACATTGCATTCCGTAATGTGACAACCTCCACTGATGCGTCAAGCCAGAACTGGATTGATGACATCAACATCTCCGAAGCTGAAACCGTTATCTGCGATGGTATCACCGTTCCGTACACTCAAAACTTTGACGCTATCACCTCCAACACTGGAGCTCCTACCGGAGTAAGTCCCGCTTGCTGGACATTCCTGCCCGATGTGGACGGCGCCACCATCCCGCAAATCTCATACGGTAGCGCCAATGCTCAAAGCGGAAATTACTCACTCGCCATGACCAGTCGCGGAATCTACGCACTGCCTGAAATCACCAATGTGGAAAGTATTAACGGGCTCACCATGACATTCTATGTGAAACAGCGCAAGTACGCCCACCGTATCGCCGTAGGTGTCATGAGCGATCCGACAGACCCGAACACGTTCGTCGAGGTGGAACGCTTCTTCAACGGAGGAGAGTACACCAACCTTGTACAACACACCGTTGACTTCTCCAGCTACACAGGAACAGGCAAATACATCGCTTTCCGCAATGTCGCCACCAATTCCGACGCACTTAGCAACAACTGGATCGACGACATCTACATCTCCGCCACAGAGGAGCGTTCCGCCGAAGTTGAGCAGACCTCATACGAGTACACTGACAACGATGCTACAAATGAGGTTCTCAACCCAACCAGTATCGATGACTTCGACCTCGACAGCTTCACCGTCTATCCCAACCCGACCACCGGCGAACTGAATCTCGGCGGCATGGAGGCAAAACGCGTGGAAGTGAACTCGCTCACAGGACAGAAAGTCGCAGTATTCGAGAACACCTCCCGCATCGACATCTCCAACCTGCCCAGCGGCGTCTATATCCTCAAGGTGGCCCTGCCGCAAGGTGAAGCCGTGAGAAAGGTCGTGAAACGGTAATTCACATTTTCCAATACATCCAAGGGAGTCCCAAAATCAAGGGACTCCTTTTTTTTATCAAGACAACTGAGGATCGAGGAAAAGAGGAAAGGAGTAAAAGAGAAATTTTCTTTTACTCTCTTACTCGTTTACTCTTCTACTCCCTTCCTCTTTTACGCATTGTAAACCTCACTTCTTTCAAATATTTTTTGTACTTTAGCAGTTTTAAAATTCATTTGCTAACCAATTGATTATTAACCAATAAAATCATAAAAATAACTAATCTATGAAAAAAGCACTATTTATTATATTGATGATAGCCATTGGCTTAAGCGCTATGGCGCAGCAAAAAATCCAGTTGCGTTCGACCGACAAATCCGAATGCGTGAGTAGCGACATGAATAGTTTACGGGCTACATTCTCGTTTTCAACTATCGAAGCGGAAGACTATTCAAGTGATCGCGGAACCTTCTCTTGGATCAGTCTTCCTAACACCGTTCTCGGTGGCGAAGTGGGCACTCCGCAGGTTCCCGTCATTAATGAGCTTATCGCTGTGCCTTACGGTGCCACCCCACGCATCGAAGTCACGAGATACAGCACTACAGATTATAGTCTCGAAGATTATGGCATGAAGACTTTAGTGCCACGCCAACTTCCCGTGCGCAAGAACCAAAATCTCGAGGATGTACCTTTCGTCATGAACGAGGACGCCTACCAAACCCGTGGCCTTCGCTCTGAACCACATGCCGCCGTAAGTGTGGATGGCACCATGCGTGGCGTGCAACTCGGCAAGATGACTATCGACCCTGTGAGTTATGACCCCGTAAGCAACACCATTCGTGTGTTCAATGACATTGAGGTCATGGTTCACTTCGATGGCGCCGATGCCCAAACCACGAAAAAAATGCTGATGAAGACTTACAGTCCCGCTTTTGATGCTGTTTACTCACAGTTGTTCAACAATAAAGCCATAACGGATGTTTACACCGACCACCCCGACCTTTACAACACTCCGGTCAGGATATTGGTGATCTGCTATTCGGGGTTCAGAGACAATGACGCCCTTAACACTTGGTTAAAATGGAAACTCCAGAAAGGTTACTATGTTGACATCTTCTACACCGATGAGACAGGTACTTCCGCAAGCAACATTGCCTCGTTTATCAAGACAAAATACAATGCATCTGTTTCGGACGGTAATGCATACACCTACCTTATCGTGATTGGCGACACGGGACAAGTGCCTTATTACATGGTTAAAAACATAGACTCTTCTATTGGCAATTGCGCTTCCGACCTTGGTTATTCAAGTGTCAACTTCTCGTCAAGCACAAGCAACTATTTCCCCGACATGTACTACAGCCGTATTTCTGTTGAGAACACCACACAATTGACCAACTACATCAATAAGGTGCTGACCTACGAGAAATACACATTCTCTGACGGCGGTAATTATTTGAACAATGTCATCCTCGTTGGCGGTTATGATGCGAACTGGACAAATCGCGTGGCCAAACCCACCATCAACTACGCCACCAACTACTACTTCAATTCGAGCAACAACACCTACGGCGGTTTCAGCGGCGGCACTATCAACGCCACCATCTCGACAAGCTCAACACAAGGATATTCCGGCACCAACAACGGTTGCTACAATGGCATCAACAATGGTGCCTGCTTATTGAACTATACCGCCCATGGCGACAAACAAGAATGGCAAGGACCCCAATTTACCGCAGCTCAAGTTGCAACGCTTACCAATACTGGAAAATATTTCTTCGGTGTTGGCAATTGCTGTCTGACGGGTAACTTCAACAACACAACAACATCTTATTCGCCTGGTTCATCGATAGGCAACAACGCTTGCTTTGCCGAAGCGATGATTCGTGTGCCCAATGCAGGTGCTGTAGCATACATTGGTTGCTCACCTTATTCCTATTGGTATGAAGACTTCTACTGGGCAGTAGGCGCACACTCCTATTCTCAAGGCAACTATCCGACAACATCGGCTTCTTCAACAGGTGTTTACGATGCCATGTTTATGGATCAAAACTGGAACTCGGCATCAGCGCTGTTGTATCTTGGCAACCTCGCTGTGCAGAAAGCTGTCAGCAACGGCAACCAAACTTCCAGCATTACCGATGGCGACTGTAACAACTCGGCCCACTACTACTTCCAGTTCTACCATACCTTTGGCGACGGTTCCGTGATGCCTTATGTCACCAAACCGGAAACCAACACCGTAACCATACCCAGCTCGGTCACTTCCGGAGCCAACTCTGTCACAATTAACGCCGTAGCCGGTTCCTATGTTGCCGTCACTGACAACAATTCGGTCATCTACGGTGTTGCCGAAGCCAACGCATCGGGTGTGGCCAATGTGGTCTTCACCAATGCCATTCCAGGTAGCGGAACACTCTATGTGGTGGTTACCCGCCAACAATACCAACCCTACTTCGGTACTACCCAAATCGTAGGCGGAACCCCATACAACATCACCTGTAACCAGCCCCTGCACGGCACTATCAGCGCACCTGCACAGGCCTACGCCAACACTTTGGTAACACTGACCGCCAACCCCGAAACGGGCTACTGCCTATCCAGTTGGAATGTCAGAGACGCTAACAACAACAGCATCTCTGTGACCAACAATCAGTTCACCATGCCTTCAAGCAATGTGACCATGACCGCCACCTTTGTACAAGGTTTGCAAGTCACCCTGGCACCTGTGACAAACGGTTCTATCAGCGCCGAACCGTTGTATGCCTTGCAAGGAATGACCATCAATCTGACTGCCACGGCTGCCCAAGGATACGAATTCGGCAACTGGGTGGTCTATAAGACCGGCGATCCGAATACTACCGTTACCGTGAACGGCAACAGTTTCACTATGCCCAACTATCCTGTAACCGTCAGCGCCAACTTCCTGCTTGAGCCATCCGAACTGACCGTGTACGATGGAACCGCCACTAACCAGTACATCCCCATGTATGGTTATTATTTTGATGACTACACCAAAAGCGAATGTATCATTCCTGCTTCTCAATTAACTGCCATGAATGGCAGCACCATTTCCTCTATTACATTCTATCCTTCAAGTGTAAATACAAGTAGCTGGGGGGAATCAACACAGACCGTTTTCCTTAAAGAAGTTACAGGCACCACCCTGGGAGGAAGCTATAGCGGTACAACGGGTGCCACCATCGTTAAAACGGCTTCGCCGTTGGATATGCCAGTTGCAGGCACCCCCTATACCATCACATTTGACACTCCATACTCTTACAATGGAGGCAATCTGCTGATTGGCGTTTACAACACTGATGACGACAGCTACAACAAGGTGGAATGGTACGGAACCAGCAATCTGACTTCCGGCGTATCCGCCTATGGTTACAACGGAAGCAATCTGAACAATGTCAGCTATAACGCACAGTCCTTCCTGCCCAAGACCACATTCACCTATACGCCAGCATCATCTCCCTACCTCAGTCTGGTTCCTAATTCCGCAACGATGATTACCGGTTCCACCGAAACCCTTACAGCCACTTACGGAAATGTAACCGGAACGCCCAACATCACCTACACCTCCAGCAATACCAGCGTGGCCACGGTGAGCGGTAGCGGCACCACCGCTACGGTGACAGCCGTAACTCCTGGCACCACCACTATTACCGCCACCATGACCGTGAACGGAACACCTTACACTGCCACATGCGCCGTAACTGTTGAAACGCCAAACTATTGCACGCCTGGAACAGGAAATTATGATAATGATGGTATCAGCAATGTCACCTTTGGTACCAATGGTGTAGTTGTCAACAACACTGTAAATGGTATCAATTACGGCGACTATAGTAATTTGGTAGGTGCCGTAGAATCCGGAACCACCTGCCAAGTGGATATCACATATAAAACCGGATATACTTATGGTACTGTCATCTGGGTGGACTGGAACAACAACTATACATTTGAAGGCACTGAGGTTGTATATGCCGGTCAGTCTGGCAGTGATAATCCCACTACTCTTGCAGCCACTTTTGATGTTCCTGCAACCACTCCTGTAGGTGAGTACCGTATGCGTATCATAGGTTCAGATATGGGCTTGGACAGCTATACAGGTTCAATATCAGCAGCCGCTAACGCCGATCCTTGTGGCACTTACAGCTATTCCACTTGCCACGACTACACCTTGAGTGTGATTGCCGCTTCCACAAATCCTTCCATTTATCTCACCCCTACCACCGCAACAGTAGTCCTTGGATCTACTCAGACCCTTACGGCTACAATACAGAATGTGACTGGCACGCCTAACATCACCTACACTTCCAGCAATACCAGCGTGGCCACGGTGAGCGGTAGCGGTACCACCGCTACGGTGACAGCCGTAACTCCTGGCACCACCACTATTACCGCCACCATGACCGTGAACGGAACACCTTATACTGCCACATGCGCCGTAACTGTTGAAACGCCAAACTATTGCACACCAAGTTTCGGCAGCAACACTGACTGTATCACCAATGTTACTTTGGGAAGCATTAATAATACGACCGCAAGTTCCTCAACCAATGGTTATGGCGACTACACAAGCATGTCAACCGATTTGGAAGCTGGAACAAATGTTACCCTGTCACTGACCAGCGGTTCGGGTTCGGGAACTCATGCTGCTGCCGTCTGGATCGACTTCGATGACAGCTATTCATTTGAAACATCTGAAAGAGTGGGAACTCAAGACAACATCTCAGCAAGTGCAACTGTTACTATCAACCTGACAATACCTGACAATGTCCCTGTCGGCAACCATCGCATGAGAGTGGTGTATCAATATAATGTTTCCGCAGCAAACATCGACCCTTGTCCATCTGCCTCATACGGCGAGGCCGAGGATTATACGGTGATAATTACCTCTTCCTGCGCCATACCCACAGGTCTTACCATAAGCGGCATCACCGCCCATGGTGTAACCGCAACCTGGAATGCCGAAGCGGGCGAATTGTTCGACTATGCTATGGTATCGGGCTATAATATCGATCCCGCCACCGTGACGACCTACGATGGTTCGATGACCGCTACCGGAACGACCTGCAGCATGTCATGGAACAATTTGCTTGCATCCAACGATTATACTGTCGTTATCCGCAAGAATTGCGGCAATGAGGAATATAGCAATGCGATTTCTCGTAGTTTCATCACTGAGGCAATCTGTCCCACTCCGACCAACCTGACAGCCAGCAACATAACCCAAAGTTCAGCCACAATCAGTTGGAACAGCAATACCGAAAACTATAATGTGATGTATAGAGAGGCAACCGTTACCGGCACTACACTGGACGAGATCTTCTTCGACGGTTTCGAGAGCGGAATCAGCAATTGGACCTCCTATGCTAACAGTTACAGCAACGATGCCACAAACTGGCAACAATTTGACGCGACACAATTCACTGCTGGCACTAATTATTCTGGCAATTATGTGGCCATGTCAAGAAGTTATGGTGGAGGCGAGATTGGTGATGTAAGCGTTGACAACTGGTTTGTGTCGCCCCAAATGACTTTAGGCGATGTCGTGAAGTTCTGGGTTTCAGGAGATGATGCTGGATGGCAAGAATACTATGCTGTTTATGTCTCTACCGGAACTAACGCTATCAGTGACTTTGTAATGTTGGAAGCCCCGGAACTCGCCCCTGGTGATGGCACATGGTCTGAAAGAACCGTTAACTTGGGCAGTTATGCCGGACAACAGGGCTACATTGCCATCCGCCATACAGATAACGGGAAAGACTATCTTCTCATTGACAATTTCGGTGTTTATGGAACTGTCAACACCTACACTTACGGAACTGAACATACGCTTACCAGCACGACAAACTCGTGCAACCTCACCGGTTTGAGTGCCGAAACCACTTACGAAGTTAGTGTTCAAGCCGACTGCGGTTCCACTGACGGCACCAGCAGATGGACAAGGGTTTATATGACTACACCCGATGCTTGTTCCGCCCCGACGGATTTGGTTTCATCCAACATTACATCAAACTCGGTTACATTGGGTTGGGCCGACAATCAGGACAGTTATAATGTACGCTACAGAAAAGTCTATTTCCATGAGGACTTTGAAAGCGAGACTATGCCTACGGGTTGGACATCAATTGATGCCAACCAAGACGGAAACACCTGGTATATTGGCCATGCCACAACCCATTCCGGAAACAATGGCGCCGCCAACATCAGTTATATCTACAACACATCAGGCTCGAGTCCTGACGACTATTTGGTCTCTCCCATGCTTGACCTGCAAGGAACCTTGAGAGTTTGGTTGAGCGGTTATGGCGAACGCTACCAAGAAAATTTTGCCATATACCTTTCCACTACCGGAAATTCAGCTGCAGACTTCACCACCACTTTGATTGGCGAGACCAACACAACCAATGAATATGTGGAATACACTGCCGACTTGAGCAGTTATGCCGGACAGCAAGGTTACATCGCCATCCGCCATTTCAATTGTTCTGATCAGTATTATCTTTATGTTGACGATTTCGGTCTCTATGGCAGTGAGAATTGGACGACAGAAAATGCCAATACTGCCACCGTCACGCTCACTGGGTTGAGTGCTGAAACCGGTTATGAATGGCAGGTACAAGGTGTAAACTGCGATGGTCAAAGTAGCACAACCGTATGGAGTGAAGTGGCAGGTTTTGAGACAGTAGAGGGATGTCATCAAATCACCGCCGCCAACCTGCCGTACAACGAGGGATTCGAGTGCATGACGACCAGCACCGAAAAGAAGACCGGCATCATGCCCACCTGCTGGACCCTCGCCTACGAGGACTACGCCCCCATGGCCGACACCGCCAGACCGCAGGTCTTCTACGCTAACGGCAAACCCGCC
>Ga0247610_10001990_pt1 | contig 24318 bp, 15 predicted proteins | sample 174DNAGHGhighgp2_FD_193483 | JGI IMG/M metagenome (GOLD analysis project Ga0247610, IMG submission 193483) | Sheep rumen microbial communities from Palmerston North, Manawatu-Wanganui, New Zealand - 1742 DNA GHGhigh gp2 | ecosystem: Host-associated > Mammals > Digestive system > Stomach > Rumen...
GACGAAAAAATCTTTGATCTGATTCGCCAAGAGAAAGAGCGTCAGATGCACGGAATCGAGCTCATCGCTTCGGAAAACTTTGTCAGCGAGCAAGTGCTGGAAGCCATGGGTTCTGTCATGACCAACAAATACGCCGAGGGTTATCCTGGCAAACGTTACTACGGCGGCTGCCAAATCGTCGACCAGAGCGAGCAAATCGCCATCGACCGCGCCTGCCAACTGTTCAACGCCACCTTCGCCAACGTGCAGCCCCACTCGGGCGCACAGGCCAACATGGCTGTGATGCAAGCCCTGCTTGAACCCGGCGACACCTTCATGGGCCTCGACCTCTCGCACGGTGGTCACCTCTCACACGGCAGCCCGGTCAACGCTTCGGGTATACTCTACAAGCCCGTCGCCTACCACGTTTCGAAGGAAACCGGTCGCGTCGACTACGACGAGATGGAGAAGATCGCCCTCGAGTGCAAGCCCAAACTCATGATCGCCGGTGCTTCGGCCTACAGCCGCGACTGGGACTACAAGCGTATGCGCGAAATCGCCGACAAGGTGGGCGCCGTCCTCATGGCCGACGTCAGCCACCCCGCTGGCCTCATCGCCAAGGGCTTGCTGAACGACCCGCTTGAGTACTGCCACCTCATCACTACCACCACCCACAAGACCCTGCGTGGACCTCGCGGCGGCATGATCCTCATCCGTCACGACTTCGAAGACCCGCGTGGCCGCAAGACCCCGAAGGGTGAAACCAAGATGATGTCGGCCCTCATTAACAGCGCCGTGTTCCCGGGCATCCAAGGCGGACCGCTTGAGCACGTCATCGCCTCCAAAGCCGTTGCTTTCGGCGAAGCCCTCAGCGACGAGTACATGGAGTACATCCAACAGGTGAGAAAGAACGCCGCCTTCATGGCCCGCGCTTTCATGGACAAAGGTTACGACGTCATCAGCGGTGGCACCGACAACCACTCGATGCTCATCGACCTCCGCGGCAAGTTCCCGGAAATCACCGGTAAGATGGTCGAAAACACCTTAGTCCTTGCCGACATCACCGTCAACAAGAACATGGTGCCCTTCGACACCCGTTCGCCTTTCCTGACCTCTGGTCTGCGCGTTGGCACGCCTGCCATCACCACCCGTGGCCTGAAGCAAGACAAGATGGCCGTCATCGTCGACCTGATTGACGACGTCATCAGCGCCATCGACCCCGCCACGAAGACCGCCCCCGAGGCCAAGATCAACACAGTCAAGGCCGAGGTCAACAAGATGATGAAGGACTATCCGCTCTTCGCTTGGTAAACCCAAATAAGTCTAAAAACGTCAAAAAGTCGCTCCAGTGGGGCGACTTTTTTTCGTAAAAATCACTTTTTTTCGTTTGCTTTTTTGAAAAATGCGTAACTTTGCATCCCGTATTTTTAATTCCAAGCACTATGAAAACCACTAAAAAATACGGGTTCGACAACGAGAAATACCTCAAAATCCAGTCAGAACACATCAAAGACCGCATCGCCAAGTTTGGCGACAAACTTTACCTTGAATTTGGCGGCAAACTCTTTGACGACTTCCATGCCAGCCGCGTGCTGCCCGGATTCCAGCCCGACAGTAAGCTGAAAATGCTCTCTCAACTGATTGACGTGGCTGAAATCATTATCGTCATCAGCGCCGTCGACATCGAGAAGAACAAGGTGCGCGGCGACTTGGGCATTACCTACGATGTGGATGTGCTTCGCCTGCGCGAGGAATTCATGAACCGTGGTTTCATGGTAAGTTCAGTGGTGGTCACCCACTACAACGGACAGGCTAGCACCGACGCCTATCGCAAGCGTTTGGAGCGTATGGGCATCAAAGTTTATTACCACCGCATTATTGAAGGCTACCCAAACAATGTTGCCCTCATCGACTCGGAGGAAGGCTTTGGCCGCAACGATTATGTGGAGACCACGCGCCCGTTGGTGGTGGTCACCGCCCCAGGTCCTGGCAGCGGTAAGATGGCCGTCTGCCTCAGCCAGCTCTATCACGAGAACAAGCGCGGCATCAAGGCGGGTTATGCCAAGTTTGAAACCTTCCCCGTGTGGAACCTGCCGCTGAAACACCCCGTCAACGTGGCCTACGAAGCCGCCACCGCCGACCTCAGCGACGTCAACATGATTGACCCGTTCCATCTTGAAGCTTACGGCAAGACCTCTGTCAACTACAACCGCGACATCGAGATCTTCCCCGTGCTGAATGCCATTTTCGAAAGCATTTACGGGGAGAATCCCTACAAGTCACCAACCGATATGGGCGTCAACATGGTGGGTTACTGTCTGAGCGACGACGAGGTGTGCTGTGAAGCCTCCAAGCAGGAGATCATCCGTCGTTACTATACCGCCTTGTGTAACCTGGCCAAAGGCAAAGGCACCGAGAGCGAGGTGAACAAGATTGCCCTGCTGATGAAACAGGCCAAGATCACCACCGCCTTGCGCAAGACCACCATTGCAGCCAAGGAGAGGAAGGAAAAGGAAGGTGTGGCCTCTGCCGCCATCGAGTTGGAAGACGGCACCCTTATCACTGCCCACACCAGCGACCTGCTCGGCCCCAGCGCCGCATTGATCCTGAATGCCACCAAACACATTGCTGGCATACCTCATGAGGTGAAACTCATCCCGCAAGCCATGATCGAGCCCATCCAGACCACCAAGGTGAACTATCTGCACGGCAACAACCCACGCCTGCATACCGATGAAGTGCTTGTGGCCCTATCGATGCTCAGCCTTTGGGACGAGAACTGCAAGAAAGCCTTGGAATGCCTACCTCAACTTAATGGTTGTCAAGTGCATAGCACAGTGATGCTCAGCGAAGTGGACCAAAAGATCTTCAAGAAACTGGGTATCGGTCTGACTTGCGACCCTGTGGCTAAGAAATAGTTTCAGAAATTCCGAATCGCCCGCACGTAGAACTCCAGCGTCTTCAATGAGTCGCTGATGACGACTTCACCGTTTTGCAACCTTACAGCTGCTGCTCCGCGTGTACCCGTTTCTGTGCTCGACCAATAGGTCTTGCCTTCCAAAGTCGGATACCCCATAGAGGCTAAAGTGGCGTTCACAGCCTCTTGGTTTTGCAAGAGGTAGCGCATCTCCGTCGTCGAAGGAACGTACCACTGCTTGTTGATGATTTTCCTATGGGGATAGTTCACCAAATGCCAGGTGTTTTTGAGGTAACTCCATTGAATGGCTGGATAATGACTCATGTCATAAACATCCATTAAGATATTGGTGTTGTTCCATCCTTCGTAGGGATTGGTGGCACCGGTCTCGCAGTTGATATTGCCTGGCTCACACCACGTCAGATAAGCCTCATCAAGGCTGACCATCAGCCCATTATGGTCACCAAAAGTCCAAAACACAACCCCTTCCAAGGTGTCATTATGGTAATACTCCCCAATCTCGTAAGTATGCTGATGGGGCATATCAGGCTCCCCTCCTTGAGGACCATCTTCTGTCTTTTGGCAAGAGGCCAAAACAAAAGACAAAACGAAAAGGATATAGGACAGCTTTTTCATGGGGCTCAATAGAAGGAGGAGGTTCTAGCCCCCTTGCCCCTCAAGAGGGGGACGGTTTTTCCCTAAGTTAAAACCGTCCCCCTTTTAAGGAGGTTAGGAGGATTAAACAAGACTCAAATACCAAGAGAAATATTCAGTCCCTTGGCCGTGTTCACCAAGTCGCTGTCGATGGTGACGAGGTTGGGCTTTGAGATGGCTTCCTTAAGTGAGACAGCCACCACATCGGGATGATGGTAAGCCACCATCTGGCCGAACTGTCCGTTGAGCACCATCTCGAAGGCCTTCACGCCAAACTCGGCAGAGAGCACACGGTCGTAGGCAATCGGCACGCCACCGCGCTGCAGGTGACCCAAGGTGGTCTCACGCATGTCGTGGGTGAAGCCCGCTGCTTTCATCTCCTCGATGAACCGGCGACCAATGCCGCCCAATTTCTTGTTCTCGTAACCGACCTCGGTACTGATTTCGTACACTTGTTGACCATCTTTGGGACGCGCACCTTCGGAGGCCACCACCACGGCAAAGCCGCGATCGTGGTTGAAACGGCGTTCCAAGCGTTCCTTCACGATGTTGATGTCGTAAGGGAACTCAGGCAACAGACATACCTCTGCACCACCTGCAATGGCGCTGTGCAAGGCGATCCAACCCGCATCGCGACCCATCACTTCGAGTACGAACACACGGTTATGCGAAGCTGCCGTGGTAACGAGTTTGTCGACGGCCTCGGTGGCAATCTGCACAGCGGTCTGGAAGCCGAAGGTGCATTCCGTCGACGAGAGGTCGTTGTCGATGGTCTTGGGCACGCCGATGATGTTTAAGCCCTTCTCGTAGAGTTTCTGCGAGATGCGCTGCGATCCGTCGCCGCCGATGCTGATGACCGCGTCGATGCCCATATATTGCAGCTTGCGAAGCATCTCATCAGAGCGGTCGACCGAAGTCCAGGTGCCGTCGGCGTTCTTGACGGGCCAGTTGAACGGGCCGCCCTTGTTTGTGGTCTCAATGATGGTGCCACCACGGAAGTGGATGCCACGCACCACCTCTGGTGTCAGCCTGACGACCTCGGTGGGTTCCCACAGGATGCCGTTGTAGGCTTGTATGCTACCGAGCACTTCCCAATCTTTCTCTTGGGCGGCTCTCTTGACGATGGCGCGAATCACGGCATTCAAGCCTGGGCAATCGCCGCCACCGGTAAGGACTAATAGTCTTTTCATATTTAAAGTGTTATTATTTAAAATCTCAAAAACCGAACATCTTGTTCATTGCTTGCATGCTAACAGTAATATTGAAGTACATGGATTTCAACCCATATTTATTCTCCTTCAGTTCCATCACATCGTAAGATTGGCCTTTGTCCTCCACCAACGATTGCATCGTGGGCGAAAAGCCAAAGATCTCCATGATACCATACTCATCAGAGACGTTTATAACATGATAGGCGGATTCCTTAGAGCTCCCGTCACCTGTTGATGTCACAGCTGAAAGGAGCATAACAACTTGGTTATGGGCAGCGGCAGCTTTTTCTGAATCCTGCCCATACAAGTTACTATAGATAATGTGTTTATATAGGTGAAACCTGATAATCGTCGGGTCTGTTTCCAGCTCCTTATCAATTTCATTGGCAGCTTTTTCCCAATCTTCCTTACTGGGGGTATCCTTTTCAAAGGCTTGGCGCAAAGCATCGATTTTGGCCATCTTATAGGGGTCATACTCCGAACGAGTGGCGGTCCCATAATAAAAATGCCATAATTGATCAAGGTTCAATGTAGTATCCGCAGCCTGGAAGCGTCTCAACAATTCAGGATAATAGAATTCGCTTCCTTTTGTGTTGATTTCTTTCTTTATCCTCTTATAATCGGGAGCATTTGTGGCAATGCTTGCATCACCTTTTCGGGTGGCTGTCTTTTTGCTTGTGGAACAAGAATCAAAGACCAACAAGGCCGCCATTGACAGAAATGCTACCAACACAATGGATTTCAAATATCTCATTTTCATATTATTAATTGTTTTGTATTCTGTCCTAGATGATGTAGAGACGGTGCATGCACCGTCTCTACAATTAAAATCTAATCATTTCAAATTCAACGCAATCTGCAGTTCGTCCAACTGCTCTTGGGCAATCGGGGCGGGCGAACCGCTCATCACGTCGCGACCGGCGTTGTTCTTCGGGAAGGCGATGAAGTCACGGATGCTGTCGGCGCCGCCGAAGAGCGAGCAGAGACGATCGAAGCCGAAGGCCAGACCAGCGTGAGGCGGTGCGCCATACTCGAAGGCACCCATCAAGAAGCCGAACTGCTCCTGCGCTTTCTCGTCAGTGAAGCCCAAGGTGTGGAACATCTTGTTCTGCAAGGTGCGGTCGTGGATACGGATGGAACCACCGCCGACCTCCACACCATTCATCACGATGTCGTAGGCGTTGGCACGGATGTCGCCCCACTTCGTCGGGTCATCGAGCAAAGCCTCATCTTCAGGCTTGGGTGCGGTGAAAGGATGGTGCATGGCGTAGTAGCGCTGCGTTTCCTCATCCCATTCGAGCAACGGGAAGTCGATGACCCAAAGCGGTGCATATTCGTTGGGATTACGCAGGCCGAGTTGGTTACCCATCTCAAGACGCAAGGCGTTCAGCTGCACGCGGGTCTTCATGGCATCGCCACAGAGGATGAGCATCAGGTCGCCAGGCTTGGCACCGAACTTGTCGGCAATGACCTTCAGGTCTTCGGGCGTGTAGAACTTATCAACGGACGACTTGAAAGTGCCATCGGTGTTGTATTTGATGTAGACCATACCGCCAGCACCCACTTGCGGACGCTTCACGAACTCGGTGAGCGCGTCAAGTTGCTTGCGAGTGTATTCCGAGCAGCCCTCGGCACAGATACCTACCACGAGGTCGGCGTTGTCGAAGAGGCCGAAGCCCTTGCCTTTGGCAACATCGTTGAGTTCCACGAACTTCATCCCGAAGCGGATGTCGGGCTTGTCGGAACCGTAGTATTTCATGGCGTCGTGCCAGGTCATGCGCGGGAATTGATCAAATTCAAGACCTTTCATCTCCTTGAAGAGGTGCTTGGCCAAGCCTTCGAAGGTGTTCAAAACATCCTCTTGCTCCACAAACGACATCTCGCAGTCGATTTGTGTGAATTCGGGCTGACGGTCGGCGCGAAGGTCTTCGTCGCGGAAACAACGCACGATTTGGAAGTAGCGGTCCATGCCAGCCACCATCAGCAGCTGCTTGTACTGCTGCGGGCTTTGCGGCAGGGCGTAGAACTCGCCAGGGTTCATACGGCTCGGCACCACGAAGTCGCGGGCGCCTTCGGGCGTGCTCTTGATGAGCATCGGGGTCTCAATTTCGAGGAAGTTGAGGTTGCTCAAATAGTTGCGCACGAGCATGGCCATGCGGTGACGCAGTTCGAGGTTCTGGCGAACGGGGTTACGACGGATGTCCAGATAGCGGTATTTCATGCGGAGATCATCGCCGCCGTCGCTGACGTCTTCGATGGTGAAGGGCGGGGTCTTGCTGCTGTTGAGCAGTTTGAACTCGCTGACTTTCAGCTCGATTTCGCCCGTAGGCATGTTCGGATTCTTGGATTCACGTTCGATGACGGTGCCCTTGGCCTGAATCACAAATTCACGGCCGAAAGTACGGGCCTGTTCGATGAGTTTCGGGTCGCTGCTGCCATCCAAGAAAAGCTGGGTGATGCCATAACGGTCGCGGAGGTCAATCCAAACGAGGGAGCCTTTGTCGCGGGTACGCTGCACCCAACCAGCCAATGTCACTTCCTTGCCGGCGTCGGCAAGACGAAGTTCGCCACAAGTATGTGTTCTATACATATTTTCGAGATTTAAAATTTAAAAATTCAAAATTCAAAGATTATGTTATTGAGCTTGTCGAAATAAAACTTGCAAAGATACTAATTCATTTCGGAATGGTGTGCAAGTAGGTCAGTTTTTATTATTTTTGCCCCGTGATTCGGAAAGTGAAACATATTCTTATTGCGGCTGGCCTGTTGCTCATGGCCTTCTTTGCCCAACGTTGTGCCAATGCAGTGGCACCTACTGGCGGACCGAAGGACGAGCGACCTCCTGTGGTAGTCGAAGCCGTGCCCGAAAACCATAGCATCAACTTCCTCGGAAAAAAGATCGAAATCACTTTCGACGAATACATCACCCTCGAGAACGCCAACCAAAACGTGATGATTTCGCCACCGCTGAGCGAGAAGCCCGACATCAAACTGAAAAACAAAACCGTGGTCATCAAGTTCAAGGAAGACTTGGCGGCAAATACCACTTACACCATTAACTTCGGTGCAGCCATCAAGGACCTGCATGAAGGCAATCAATTTAAGGATTACGTTTATAGTTTTTCGACGGGCGACCACATCGACACGCTCGGCATTGCTGGTAAAGTATTGAACGCCAGTGACAAGAAACCTGTCGACGGCGTCTATGTCTCTTTGTATGCTGCCGACCGCGAGAACGTGGACTCGTTGCCGATGACCACCATTCCCGACTACATCACCAAGACCGACAAAGAGGGCAAGTTCAGCCTCAACGGCCTGGCCGACAAGAAATACCTCGTCTTCGCCTTGAAAGATGCCAATGCCAACCTCTATTTCGACCTACCCAACGAAGATGTTGCCTTCTTGGATACGCTGGTTCAGGCTTCATGTTTGAAAAAGCCCGCCCTGCCCGTGGTGGATTCAACAGTGAAAGATAGCTTAACCATGCAAATGGATTCGCTTGCTTTTGACACGATTGCAAAACCGCTGGACACTATCGCTTTCGACACAACATCGGCGACAATGTACCACCCAAATGCCTTGAACCTTACTTTATACATGTTCACCGAAGTAGACTCCACGCAGGTGCTTTTGGAGAAGAAACTCGTCGAGGAAGGCCTGCTGCGTTTCGTGTTTCGCCATCCCGCCAAGGAGGCCTTAGTGATGACGCCTGAGATGCTGCCCGACACCTTTAACTTGGTCTCAATGCATTCGCCCGAATATGACACGATTTTATGGTATTTCACACCCAACGTCAAAGACAGCCTATGGGTGCAGGTGAAATACGACACCGTCATCAACGACTCGTCGCGTTACAGCTTGAAATTCAAGGAACCAGGCGGCAACAGAAGACGCAAGTCAGAACCTAAAAAACTGACTGTCAACAACAACCTACTCGGTCGCGGCGGACTCATCCCTGGCCAAGACCTCATACTGAAGTTTTCTGAACCCATTTTCAGCTACCAGATGCGTGATTCGGCTGTCTTCAAACACGATTCAACCATTTATTATGACCGCCTCGCCTTCGAACCAGCCGATGAATTTGGCATGAAATATCGCCTCACCACGCCTTTCTCAGCTGACTCAAGCTACAATTTCGAAATACCCGACTCGGTGTTTTGGGGCATCCGTGGCCGCACCAACGACGTCATTAAAACCGATTTCCACTTGCTAAAGGACGACGAATATGGCAACATCTACATCAACGTGGTTCCGCCCGAAGGCATGAAACAGGTCGTGGTGCAACTCACCAACGAAAGCGGCAAGGTGTTGAAAGAAGAGGCCATCACCAAGAAACAAGAGGTGATGTTCGACTACCTCATGCCTGCCAAATACAAGCTTCGCGCCCTTCTAGATGCCGATGGCAACGGCAAATGGAGCACGGGCAACTATCGCCGTCACACCCTACCCGAAACCATCCTCGACTACAAAGACCCGCTCGACCTCAAAGCCGGCTGGGACATTGACTTGGAGGAAGTTTGGGATCTGGCCCATTAAATCATGCAAGGAAAAGGAATTATCCGTATCTTTGCAGGCCTATTTTAGAATCAACTTAAACAGCGAAATAATGATTTACACACAAGAAGTGCAACACCAATGTTGCGTGAAGAAAGGCGCCAACCATCCTTGCGCTCCGATTCCGGAGGAAGGCAAGTGGGTGCGCGTCAAAGATGTGAAAGACATCAGCGGTTTTACCCACGGCATCGGCTGGTGCGCCCCTCAGCAGGGTGCCTGCAAGCTGACCCTTAACGTGAAGGACGGCATCATCCAAGAGGCTCTGGTAGAGACCATCGGTTGCTCTGGCATGACCCACTCAGCCGCCATGGCTTCTGAGATCTTGCCTGGCAAGACCGTTCTCGAAGCCCTCAACACCGACCTCGTGTGCGACGCCATCAACACCGCCATGCGCGAGATCTTCCTACAGATTGTCTACGGTCGCTCCCAGTCGGCCTTCTCCGAAGGCGGCTTGCTCGTCGGCGCCTCGCTTGAGGACCTCGGCAAAGGCCTGCGCAGCCAAATCGGCACGATGTTCGGCACCTTGGAGAAAGGTCCCCGTTACCTCGAGATGACCGAAGGCTACTGCACCCGCATCGCCTTGGACGAGAACAGCGAAATCATCGGTTACGAATTCGTCAGCCTCGGTAAGATGATGGACTTCATCAAGAAGGGCGACGATGCCAACGAGGCCTTGAAGAAAGCCACCGGCACTTACGGCCGTTTCGCCGATGCAGCCAAATACATTGACCCACGTAAAGAATAAGGAGGACATACCATGGCAAGAAGAGAAGTGAAATTTGAAAGTCAGGAACGCCGCATGGCCAATGTCCTGAAAGTTTTGAACCAATACGGCATCAAGAGCATCGAGGAAGCCGACGAGATCTGCGAAGCCAAGGGCATCGACCCCTATAAGATGGCTGAGGAGACCCAGCCCATCTGCTTCGAGAACGTGAAGTGGGCCTACACCTGCGGTGCCGCCATCGCCATCAAGAAGGGCTGCAAGAACGCAGCCGACGCAGCCGAAGCCATCGGCGAAGGCCTGCAGTCGTTCTGCATCGACGGTTCCGTCGCCGACGACCGTAAAGTCGGCATCGGCCACGGCAACCTCGCCGCCCGTCTGCTCCGCGAGGAGACCGAGTGCTTCGCTTTCCTGGCTGGCCACGAAAGCTTCGCCGCTGCCGAAGGCGCCATCAAGATTGCTGAGATGGCCAACAAGGTGCGCCAAAAGCCCCTGCGTGTCATCCTCAACGGCCTCGGCAAAGACGCCGCCAAGATCATCAGCCGCATCAACGGCTTCACCTACTGCCGCACCGAGTTCGACTACTACACCGGCAAGGTGACTGTCGTGGAGCGTATCCCTTATTCGACGGGTCTCCGCTCGAAGGTGAACTGCTACGGTGCCGACGATGTCCGCGAAGGCGTGGCCATTTTGTGGCTAGAGAACGTCGACGTGTCCATCACGGGCAACTCGACCAACCCGACCCGCTTCCAACACCCCGTGGCGGGCACCTATAAGAAAGAACGCCTGTTAGCAGGCAAGCCCTACTTCTCCGTCGCCTCTGGCGGTGGCACGGGCCGCACCCTGCACCCCGACAACATGGCTGCTGGTCCGGCCAGCTATGGCATGACCGACACCATGGGCCGTATGCACAGCGACGCCCAGTTTGCAGGTTCCTCATCCGTCCCGGCTCACGTCGAGATGATGGGTTACCTCGGCATGGGCAACAACCCGATGGTGGGCGCCACCGTCGCCGTTGCTGTCGCCGTAGAACAGGCTATGAAATGATTCAGCAACCTGAAGACGAAAAAAGGTTCCGATCGATCGGAACCTTTTTTGTTTATTCATCAGCGAGGATGACTACTCGCATTCCAACAAAAGCATATTTGGCTTTCAACTCGTTCAAGTCGTCGTTGCGCAAGCGGATGCAGCCTTCGCTGCCACGTCCCGGCACCGAACTCTCGTTGTTGGTGCTGCCATGGATGCCGATGCCCGTATGGCCTGGTGTCTTCAGACGCATGAACCAATCACCGTAGGCCAATATGTCACCACGACCGTCACCAAAGTCATGGGTCCATTTCGAAGCATCCACAATCTCCGTGATGGAAAATGGTTTGGCTGCCGTACATTCCGGTGTCTTCATGTCGCCTGGTTTCTGTTTCTGACCTTTGTTTTTGCCCACGCAAACGGGATAATGCACACGCTTGAGCGTATCCCCGTTCACCACCTCGCAGACATACAATCTATATTCAGGCTTGGAAATGACAATGAAGCAGTTCTTCTTGTTGACGACTTCGGAATAAAACGTCGCCGAATCGACAGGAATAGTTGTAACGGTATCAGTCACCGTTTCAATAGTGTTTTTATTCTCTTGCTCAGTAACTTGACTCTCTGAAGAGCCACACGACGGCAGGGCAAACAATGCCGCCAACACATACATTAATAACATTGTATTCTTCATCTTTTGGTTTATTCTAAATTTGTAATCACAACGACCTTAACGAAACTGCGAAGCCACCACAAGGCGCCATCTTCAACTTCAGCGTTGATTTTGAGGTAACAGTTTTCTTCGTGATGGTGTAGGCCTGCGGATTATAGTTTTCATCGGGGTTGCCGCTGGCGTCTTTGGCATCGGCATAGATGGTCGCCTCGTATTTCACGCCAGGTTTGAGGAAATCCAATTTCACTGTGACCTCACGGGCGTTTTCATCCGTGATGCCACCAACGTACCACACATCGTGCGGTTCTGGTAGAGACGTTTCCTGAAACGTCTCTACATTGTCGGGAATATTGTAAACAAACCGGGTGGCATTGGAGATAACGCCTTTCTTGCCGTCGGACAAAGTGCCTACACCTTCGGCAGCCTTATTCAAAGACGACAATTTGGGATGACGAGCGGTGACGATATAATCGCCAGGCTCAGCCATGAGATACAAGCTCTTGTCCCAGTCAACAGCCACGTCCTTGATGAACTGGAAGGCATCCATGTAGGGCTCGTAGTGCTCAGGGAAGTCAGCCGCCATCTGCAAAGGCGAATAGAAGGTCACATACAATCCCAATTGGTTGCAGATGGTGTGGCGCATCTTACCACCCCACGACACAATTTTGCCCATGTCAGGCTCGAAGATGCCCGGCGTATAGTCCATCGGGCCGCCTTGCAAACGCGTGAAAGGCAGAATGGTGGTGTGTCCAGGCTTGATGCGTTCGCGGAACTCGGTGCCCATGGCGCTCTCGTTGCCGATCATGTTAGGCCAAGTGCGGCAGAGACCAGTTGGTCTCACCGCCTCGTGCGAATTCACCATGATATGATGCTTGGCCGCCTCCACAATGGCATAATGATAGTGGTTGTTGATGGGCTGGCTGTAATGGCCCTCGCCAAAGGGGATGATGGTGCCCACATAACCGCCTTTCACGGCATCGTAACCATACTTATTCATTAAAGTGTAAGCTTTCTCCATCCAACGCTCGTAGTTCACCGTAGAAGCAGAGCTTTCGTGGTGCATGATAAGGCGGATGCCTTTTTCATGGGCGTATTTGTTAAGAGCAGGCAGGTCAAAGTCGGGGTAAGGCGTGAGGAAGTCGAAGACGAACTCCTTCTGCTTGCCGTACCAGTCCTCCCAACCGATGTTCCAGCCTTCGATGAGTAGGCCATCGAAGCCATTGGCCGCGGCAAAGTCGATGTAGCGGCGCACATTAGCGTTATTTGCGCCATGGGTGCCGTTGGGCTTGGCGTGTTCGTAGTCGGTTTGACCGAGTTTCACCGACGGGAAGTCGTTGGTGTAGGCCCAGGTGCTCTTGCCCGAAATCATCTCCCACCAAACGCCCATGTACTTCACGGGGTGGATCCACGACACATCCTCCAAGGCACAAGGCTCGTTGAGATTGAGAATCAAACGCGAGGCAAGGACATCAGTAGCTGAAGTGCAGACCATCACCGTGCGCCAAGGCGTGACGCAAGGAGCTTGGATGCGGCCTTTGTAGCCCGTGGCATCGGGGCAGAGGAAGGCGCGGAAGGTGTATGTTGAATTGTTGCGTTGTTGAATTGTTGAATTGTTGTCTTGAGAACGATTCAACAATTCAACATTCAACGAATCAACAATCAAATCAAGGTGCATGGTCGGGAAGTCGAGCGTGGCGGCCTCGTGGATATTGAGATAGAGGCCGTCGTCAGTCTTCATTTGAAGAGCGGTCTGAACGCCAGTGGGCGAGAATGCCGTCCAAGGCCAGCCGCCGTCTTTATGGCCTGCCTCCCATAAGTCACGGATTTGCGACAGGCGCGACTCGGTATAGTTGTATTCCTGAGTGTCCAAGTCGCCTGGAATCCACCAAGCCTTGTGGTCGCCAGCCATGGCAAACTCAGTCAATTCTTCCTTGATCCAGAAGCAGACCAAGGCGTTCTCGATGGGAAACTCATAGCGGAAGCCGAGGCCGTCATCGTAAAGGCGGAAACGAATCTGCATCACCGTGGCCCGCTTCTCCGTGGAGTGGTCCATACTCTCCACAGAGCCAACGGGTTGCTCCAAGGTGACGAGCATCTCGTTGTAATGGTTACGGATTTGAGCCTCTTCGCCCCAGACGGGTTCCCAAGTCTCGTCGAAGGTGCTGTATTTCGTGTCTTTCAGCACAAAGGCATGGGCGAGGTCGTCGCGCCATTCGAGGGTGAAGCCCATCTTGGAGGGCAGCACCACGGGCTTGCCAGCGCAGTCGAGGGAATACTGCGGTATGCCGTTGACAACATCGAATTTCAGTTCCAGTTGGCCGTCGGGGCTTTGGAGCTTGACGGGTTCGGCATAGGACTGCAAGAAAAGTCCAAAAGCCAGGCAAAAGAGGATAAAGGAAAGTTTTTTCATATCGATAAGTTTATGATGATGAGGGCAAAGGTAGAAAAAATATGGAAAATGGGTTGGTTTGCCATTGCTCTTTGTATTTTGTTGTTTGGTATTCTATAGTTAGTTTTCTTTATTTCGTTTCGAAATTCGAAAGATGAATACGGGTTTCTTATTATTGGAATGTTTGTTTTTTTATCCTTTATAAACAATATTCTTTTTTGTTTTCGTTTTATACAATTTGAAGTTTGGAGGCAGTTTTTGAGGGTCGAAAACAATTGTAGGACTAAGAAAAACAAGTTCTTTTCCTTTTTTTGATGTTGCCGCCATATGAAACATATCATATTCGATTGTTTGACAATCAGAATACAATCTTCTTATTTCAGAAGCATCATCATAAGAAACAATCCAATGAACATCATCAAGTTGCTTGATTTTTTCACTTACCATTTGATGATGTGTTTTTTTATAATAATTCATATATAAGGAATGGCCTTCAACGTAATATGGTGGATCTAAATAGAAAAGAATGTCTCTAGTGTTTTCAGTATTCGCCAAAATTACATCAACTATGTTCATTGCATCAACATTATATAAAGTTATCTTTTCCCTATACCTTGCTATCATCCTAATTCGTTTAATCAAATCTTCTTTATTAAAGCGACAATCCAATTTGTACTTTCCCGATTGATTATATCCTCCGATGACCCCACCTTTTATTATCCCAGACCGATTAGTTCTGTTTAGAAAGAATGTCGAAAACCCCAATTCAATTAAATCCGCATTATCCTTGTTCGTTTGTATTTCCCTCTGTTTTTTCCATTCATCAATAGTAACAGGAACTTTCTTTATCAAATCACATAAACCATCTGTTTGATTTAATACAGAATGCCAAAATGCATATATAGAACGGTCGCTATCATTAATTGTCACACGATTTACAAACCCTTCAAATAGTAAGAACAAAGCCACGGCTGCACCTCCAGAATATGGCTCAACATAATGCTCTGTTATTCCATTATCCACACACACTTTCGCGATGAAAGGTGCCAAACGATTTTTACCTCCTGGGTATCTTAGTGGTGAATATGTCATTCTTCAGTGTGAATATTATTGCTTAGGTAGTCAAACAGAGGTTCAAGTTCAGTCCAAGCCTTTTTATTGCTCTCAATGTCAGCAAAAAACTTAAGGTTATGGACGCTCAAATCCAAAGAGTTTTTTATTAATTCTATTTGCTGTTTAACAACTTTATATGTTTGGCTATCCAAATCATTTGCAAGTTTTGTGGTTAATACAAAATCCAACATCGGTTTTAATGAGGCTGACGAGTAATCTGCCTTGCCATTGTTGAATTTTAGTATGTTCATTATCTCATCTTCCGAAATGGGTTCTTGCAAATTATGTTTACCTTTCAGGTATGCAATTAGTGTTTTCACTTTTGCTTGACTGTTCTTTTTCGCATCTTGCCCCTCCTTCCTCAAAAAATCATCCATCAAATGATTTTGGTCAATGAAATAATATAGTGATTGTTCCAAATATGTTCTTAACAATACGGAAAAAGCATAATTTTTATCTTTTGTAAGACCTTTTAGTTCTGCGAACAATGTATCCAATTTTTCATTATCAAAGAAAACCTCTTTGTCCCTTGGAATTACATAGTTGTCAAACGATGACTTTCTACTTTTTCTTCTTTTAGTTATTTTGTTTTTTGCGGCTTCTAAATCTTGTCTGTCAATTCCACTACTTCTTGTATTGTTTTCATCAAGACCAACAGACATATCCACATTGGGAGATTTTTCCAAATCTTTTATTAAAGATTCGATATCCTCAGTCGTATTGTATTGTCTTGAGAAGCTTTCAGCATTCAACAATTCGTTAAACGCCACCAAAACCCTTTTCTCAAATTCCTCTTCGGGCAGTTTGATTGTAATGTCACCATTATCATTATTAAAGCTAATGCCAAGGAATTGTTTTGCTTCATCAACATTATAAAAACGTTCCAAATTAGTGAGATTAAAGTTATCCGTGTTGATATGGATGCCTTCTTTTTCCAAGATAGATTGTCCCTCCTTAAATAAATTATAAACCTTTATCGTCTTCAGTACATTCCCTCGAGTTTCGTTCAAAACATCACAGATGTCATCAACAGATAGCCCGTCTTTCAAATACATATCGGAAACAAAAGAGTATTGATTTCCCGTCTCCCATCTTTTTACAGCATCCCCTTTATGTCTTTCGTATATGATTGGATTTGCTTGCAATCTATTAGGGGCGATGTGACATCTTATTTTGTAATCATCAATCGGAATCTTGTTTTCAACGATGTTTCTCAACAACACATTAGCTTTTGCCGTAGAAAGGTATTTTTTAGGATTTTGAAGCAGTTTCAAAGACGCAACCCTCCTGTTTCCTTCAAGGACGACCTTCTTATCGTTTTCAATGCAAATAATGGGTTCCTCTCCAACAAAATAACCTTCTTCGGAAATCTTTTTCGCCAACTCATAAATTTTCTCATTCTCTATGAGCAATTTCATTATTTGAGTCTGATTCAAATTCGCGTTTGAGTACCTAATGCGAGGGTTGTTCACATCCAATTGCAATGTGCTAACCTTGTACTCAAAACTTTCCCATGATGAATAATCTATATACATAATTAAAATATTTATTGTTGCAATAATACTGAAATATTATCATTCAAACATTCCGTTCATCCAGAACATCCTTTATAGTTTTCCCCTCATATTGAAACAACGAAAGAACATCCTCTTTTACTATTGGGTTTTTATGAAAATGATTCTTGATACCATCAAGTGTTTCATCATAAAACTCTTGCAATGTTCTCCCTTTCGTTAAATAATCGATATCACTTCCATTACATTCTATGATATGGTAATCATATTTATCTAACTGATTCACAAAATAACTATGGTTTGGTGCTTTATAGACCAAGATATTATCAAGAATTTGTATCGTGTACGAATAAATAGTTCCATCATCGCATTCGACATTTAAAGTAATAATACTATCAACAGGAATCATATTCTCGATTTTATGATTCTCCAATATCGTTATGATTTCAAATGTCCTTATTATCTCAGATTTGTAAAAGTTGGATTGTGGGTTGTGATGCGATGTGGGATTTAGAGATTGCTTTCTGTGTATTTCAAGTTCATCCAATAGGCCTGTATCAAATCCAATTTTGGAATACATGGCTTTTGCATTTGCAATACAACCTGCTATCATTAAGCCACTTGTTTGCACTAGTTCTCCATTCTCGTTTCTTAACGAGTATGCTTCAAATTGTTTCTTAAACAATTCTTCAAGAGCTTGCCGTTGATTATTTCCACATGCATTGTAATCAATAGAACAATTTATTCCATTGAAATAAGAGTATGCTTTTGATAATGCAGTTTGGTATTTAATGACAGTAGGGACTCTCTTATGGTCTTTCTCAGTCTCATACATTTCCAATATACACCATTTTTTCTGCTCTTCTTCTGATAAATGATTCAAAACACAATCAAAGAACACCCTGTCATGAGTTAAAATAATAAGTTGATATAATGGTGCATATTTTTTCAATAATACCTTAAGTAAAGATGAACGGTTGCCCAAATCTAAACTCAGAAGCAAATCATCTAACACCATTATCCGAGATGCCTTATCAATATAGCGTTCTTTCAAAATTGCTAACCTTATTGCTATGGCAATTGCAGACAAGCGGGCTTCATTCAAAAATGATTGCGGTCTTTTTACAACAGAAGCGACTCCGTGTAGGTCGGGAAGATTAACCAACAATTCAATCTCTGGATATTTTGTCTCGTGCGTCCTTCCATGAGGTTGTCCATCATCTCCATATTTAAAATCATTATACACGGCAGGCGTAAATTGAAATATAAAATTAAAATTTTCTCCGAAATCTTCATTTAGAATCCGATTTGCCTCACCAGTTATTAATTGTAAATAGTCATTTAGTTTTCGATTGAATATTGCAACATGATCTTGAAACTGGATGTATCGAGGGTCTGTCATTGTAGTGTATGGTTGAACACCGTCTTTAATATATCTCCACCATTCCAGTGAATTTCGAGACAGTCTACTGCCAGAAACAGTGGTCAAATCTTGGTCAAAATCAATAAACTCCATCAAATTCTTTTCAAAATATGAGAACAATTTGATTGTATTCTTATTTGTGGCAAGATACATATTGTAAATGACCTTGTAATTGATCAACTCACTTGAAAGAGTCATCAGTTTGATTTCTGGATTTGTTTGTGTATTAACAATGCTATCGGATATTTCAGCACTTATGTTGGCATATCTATTAACGTCATCATGTTCTAGTGTAATAGATACTCCTGACTTTTCAGTATCTTGAGCATACCTATTCTTAATGCTCTCGGCGCTTCTAGATATCGGAAGAAAGTACTTTTGAACGCTTGCCGCATCTGGTTTTAATGTACTATGCAAAAAACAATGAAGAGCCCAATAAATAGAACTTTTTCCACTGCCATTTTCACCATATATTAAAGTGTGCTTTTTATCCAATTTCAGATTCTCTTCTCCAAAGAAAAACTTAAAGTTCGTCAACTTTATATTCTTGATCCTATACATAATCGTTGTTTTAGATATTAATTATTGGTGACAATAATGATTCTAACTTAACAGACATGTATTTTAGGTTGTTGCGTATCTCATTATTCATATCTCTAAACTGAGCGAAAGAATTTCTTATGGTATCTACAGCCTCTTGATTATTCTTTAAATCTATTGGCGCAAAAGAGCTAAGGACGGGAGCAACAAATGAAATGTCAACCTGTTTGAATTCAACAGGAAAATATAATTCATACAACAAAGCATCTATAATATTTTCGAATTGTCGTATAATAGCGTCTTTTTCAACATATTCATCAACCATAACATCATTTGATAACGATTTTATTGTAATAATATAATCCACCAATATCGTTATAGCATTTTCTGCATCGTTTGATACTTCTTGTGGAACAGGAAAAGGATTGACATAGTCCGTTTTAAATGTGTAATATCCTCCCCTAAGAACATACCCAGTATTTTGTATAAAGAACCAGAAAAGACGCGAGTTGAACAAAGCCATCCAAAACTTGTAAGACTCTTTTATGCTTTTCTTTTTAATATATCCATATATTTTGGTTGTTGAATAAAACTCACCGTTCTTGTCATAAGCAAAGTTACCACCCAAGGAGATTTCTGGTGCTACAAGTTTTTCATTATCAAAAAGAACTAAGTTTTTTGGATAAATATATCTATACCAATAATGATCATCTCGCAATCTTCCATGTTCTCTTTCTCTCAAGATTTCCTCACATTCTTTCAAATAGGTATATCCGCGTGGAAATTGTTCAGACAATTCACTTTCGGAATATAAAACAGCTTTTCCATTCATAATCTTGTATGGGAAGATGACATACCTATCTGTTTTAATGGTATCATACCTATGCACGTCTTCTCCTTTAAGAAGTGGTTTAACCAATCCTTTTTCAATTTGTATTTTACAACCTAACTGCTTTGACTCTCCTACGATGAATTTCCCATCCACACTGCAATCATAAATGAAATATACATCATCTTTACTAGTTTGCAAACCACAAAAAATTCTATCAAAGACATCTTCTATTCTTCGATGATGTTGTTCTATTCTGTTGAGAATTTCAGAGACTGCATTATTTGTCAAAACCCATTGGCTTTCATTCAACTTTTCGCTGCTTATGATGGTTGAATGTTCGTCATTTAAGGAATCGAGATACTGCTTCAGTTCGTCATTGGAAGATAAATCTCTATCTAATTCAATATACTTCAAATATTCGCTATTGGGTGAGAACCATTGTAATCCAGTGTAAGTAGATGCATTAAATACTTGATATGCACCGAAATTAATAATCTTGGATGCTGATTTTGTTTTAGATACAAGTCTTCTTAGGCCTTTCCCAAAGGCGGAATTTGTCCATTTGGTCGGCATGATATAATTGACAACGCCTTTCTGGTTTATTAACCCCAAACCTCTTTCAGCAAAGGTGACATACAAATCGAAAGAACCAGTAGCTGATTCATAATGTTTTGATAAATAATCGGCAAATTTTGGATTAGATTCTCTTATTCCCTGTATTCTGAGATACGGCGGATTCCCAATCACCACATCGAAACCACCATTGTCAAAAACATCCTTAAACCATGTGTGCCATAGGAAAAAGTCGCTGTTGGCAGAGCAATCAAGCTGTTCCAAATGGTTTAATGAAGTGGTCGTCCCACCAAGGCTGTTTCGGATAAGCGATTTCACCTCATTATTGATGGTTTGTCGCAATTCAGCTTTAGCTGTATGATCGTCAGTAGAGAAATACTGACGCATAAGTTTTTGTAAGTTTTTGCGGTTGAGGTCGCTGTCAAGACCTATGATCAATTGTGGGGAATTTGAAGGTCGTCCAACAGTCCTACCTGCAATTCGACTCATATCCAAGCCTTCGAAACTCTCCAAAAGGCTATTCCCTTGCATAATTTTGTAATCAAGGTTGGGAAGCGGCTCTGGCTTCAGTTCGTCCACAACCAATGCCAACCAGAAGCGTAGTCGGGCAATGTCAATGGCACCCTGCTCAATATCAACACCATAAATATTGTTCTGTATGATTTCGCGTTTCACCGCAACTGGCGAGAAAGCCTCCACGGATTTTGTGAAACCGTACAAAACCTGCCGCGCATGATAAAGCACATTCAGCACACCCATCGGGAATGCACCCGAACCAATGGCAGGGTCGCAGACCTTCACGTTGCGCAACAAATCATATACTTTGGAAGCTGAAGCCTTATTCTGGAGGACTTCATCCACTTTCCTTCCCTTAATTAGTACTTCTATGGCGGAATGTAGGGTTTCCTCGGTATGGGTTTTCAGATATTGGGCAATGCTTTCCTGGCTCATATACTGCACTATCTCTTTCGGAGTATAGAATGCGCCTTTATCCTTGTTATCTTCCAAAAGGTTTTCGAAAATGTGCCCAAGCATTTCGGGGTCAACGCCCACTTCGGCATCGTCGGGGTCGTTCTCGTCGATGGTGAAGTTGTACATGGCAAAGAACTCCATCAGCTCCTTGAAATAGTCGTATGGAAAATCAATATCTAACTTATCCAAACTGTCTTTGTCGAACAAGCCACCGTTGAGATAAGGTATTTTGATGTTTTCACCCAAAATTTTGTCAGCCAGGTCGTTATCTCGCTTCTCGTTGAGCGTATTGAAAAACAACACTTCCAACACATCGCTCAACAGGCGCTTGTTGCCCTTGTTTTTTTCAATCAAATTGATGAGATAGTTCCTGTCGCCACCTTCCCAATTTGCATGGCTTGCAGGCACACCCATCCAGCCTTTCTTTTGCAGGAATTGGAGAAAGACCAAACGCCCCAGGAGTTTCTTTACATAGTCGCGGTTGGCTTTTGATTGTTCCCCTATATAGTTGAGGAACTTCCCGTATTGGTCTTTGTAGCCTTTGAAAAAGTCCTTGTTAAGACGCTCCACGGAGAATGCTTCCGTAACATCCGCCAGATACACCGAACCGCTTTTCTTTTTATTGATCAGTTCCAGCAAACGGTTGGCAGCCGTCGTGCAAGGCTCGTTCTCGCCCAGCAGGAAAGTATAGCGTTTGGGGGCGGTGGCTTTTGTTACAAACTCGCCATCTTCGTTGAGCGAGGTTTGCTTTGAAACGAAAGTCAAGCGGTAATCGGCTTGGTCTTCAGAATAGTAAAACACCAAAGCTCCGTGGGTAATGTCTTGGTCAACATACTTGATGGCAATGTCGCGCAAGCCTTTCCTGTTTCGCGCAATCTTTATGTTGTCGGCCACCTCAAACTTGAACAAGCCCAAGGAACGGCCATCGTCAAGGCGAATCACTCCCACTTGTCCTCCGCTTTTCACCAAAGCCGCCTCAATCTGTATGGGTTTCGTCAGGTAATCGATTTTCAGGAACATCGTTCCAAGAAGGTCTTTCCACTTTTCAAAATTGAACTTCGACGACAATATATGCTTTAATTCTTGCTGGTTCATAGTTGCAATGATTACTGTTTTTTCTTTGTGGTGTATTTTTGGTTGGGGTGGTTGAGCATTTCGGGGATGGTGTAGAAGAGTTTGCCCTGGGCTATTAACTTGTTTAGATACAAATACCTAACGGAAGAAGTTTTTCTATTTATTAGTTTTGCTATTTCCTTAAGCGATAAAGGATTCCAATTACACAAATCTATAATCAACCTTTCCATTTCCTTGGGATTAGTACGCTTGCCCAGTTGTTTTATTCTTTCTTTTAATTCCAATGGCAAATGGTCACCTCTACTATTAAGGCTGTCACCTCTACTATTAAGGCTGTCACCTCTACTATTAAGGCTGTCACCTCTACTATTAAGGCTGTCACCTCTACTATTAAGGTCGCCACCTCTACTATTAAGGCCGTCACCTCTACTATTAAGGCCGCCACCTCTACTATTAAGGCCGTCACCTCTACTATTTTCTTCGTCAGCTCTACTTATTTCTTCGTTAGCTCTACTTATTTCTCCGTCACCTCTACTTATTTCTCCGTCAGCTCTACTTATTTCTCCGTTAGCTCGATACATTTCTCCATTAGCTCTACACATTTCATCGTTAGCTCTACATATTTCTCCGTCATTTTTGCCAATATGAGACTCTAAATTCGGCCCGGCAATATAATAAGCATTTCTGCTTTGTCCCTTCAACTCAAACAAACCCATCTCACACATACGATGAAGGTCGAAAGTGGCTTTACGGGAAGTGATGTCGCTATTCAGTTGGCGATAAGTGATGTTGTCAATGGCTCCAAGTTCTCTGACGAAAATCAACGACAGTCTTTGTTCATTGTTTAATTCATGTTGGGCAAATAACGAGAGCCATTCAATATCTTCTTTGCCCAATAAATGATGGAACAACAAGCGGGTCGTAAATTGATTGTTTTCCCTGCTTGACTCAAATGTTGGAGGCATCAACTTCGCCTTTTTCATCTGTTCACGCATTGTTTTGATGCCTGAACCTTTGGTTTCGGCCAAGTTGGTTTCGTGGAATATGGAACTGATATACTGGTTTCTCAATTCGGAGCCAGGCTCGCCAAGTCGCTCTGGCGATTTCAGCGAATATCCAGGATTTATGATTTCCAAACGATTCGAATACCTGATTATCTGAATGGGCTGGTTCACTCTGAATGAACGGTGAATAAACGCATTAACAATGGCTTCACGCAATGTTTCATTGGGAATATTGATAGGTGTTGAGGCTTGCAGGTTGCCGTCTTTCAGTTCAAAGCCTTTGGGCAAGTCATCTGTTATTGCATTCAATGCACGATTCACCAAAAGAATAAATGCGCCACGCATGTCTATCGTCGATTCGAAACGCTTTTCAGGATTTTCAACCCATCTGTTACCCTGAACTCGGATATAATCGACACGCAAGGCTGGCATTAGTCGGCGTAACGCCATTGACTTGCCGAAAACAATCAGTCCCGTGTAAGTAAGCACATAAGCGCCCGTCCTGTCTTTCTCACAAGCTCTTAATGCCAGGAGTAAATTGGTGTCATCGTAGGTTAGCTCTTCGGCATTCGGATTAACCTTTTCTCTCAATTTTCTATAGTATGACACGGCATTTTCATCAATGTCTTCCAAACTGGATCCTTTAACAATGGAACAATCGAAACTTTCCGCGGAAGAATAGAAAACCGGCATATCGTCTTCCGTACATTTTTGGTCTGACGACCCAATTCGACGATAAGCCCCTTGTGGCAGACCCCTTTTCTCAAAATATATAGGTTTTTGTGAAGCGGGAGCCTCATCCACCCTCACCACAATAACGGTTTTACCATCAACAACCTCTGTTTCAATTTGAGGACGAATACGCACATTAAAAACCGATGCACATTGGTTGGCAATGTCGATTTGAACCTTGTCGGGATTTGCAATGTTTTCCGGCTCATAAACGGGAAAGCCGTTGTTGTCAAAACCTTTTCTGACTGCACCCAAAAGAAGATAACCGCCATCCAAATCAGGCTCGTTGGCAAAGGCGCAGACGGTTTCCATGATGCTTTTCCCGATTTCGGAGGCTCGCTTCGCCTCAATTCTGACATTTTCATCATTAGAATTCAAATCCTCAAATAATTCCTGTGCCGTTTTCATAGTTTACTG
>Ga0247610_10001991_pt1 | contig 24318 bp, 20 predicted proteins | sample 174DNAGHGhighgp2_FD_193483 | JGI IMG/M metagenome (GOLD analysis project Ga0247610, IMG submission 193483) | Sheep rumen microbial communities from Palmerston North, Manawatu-Wanganui, New Zealand - 1742 DNA GHGhigh gp2 | ecosystem: Host-associated > Mammals > Digestive system > Stomach > Rumen...
CTATACACCCCGCCTCTTCGAACGCATCCACCGAATGCTCCAACACACTCCGTCCATCCTCTAACGGCAACAATTGTTTCGGCATCGCTCCGCCAACACGACTCCCGATTCCTCCGGCTAATATAACGGCTATATGTCTCACGCTTTCACCTTTCAATTTTCACTTTTCACCTTTCAATTTCCCGTCAAAGTACTCAATCGTCTTCACAAGTCCTTCGCGGAGTTCAACTGTCGGCTCCCAATGCAGGATCTCCTTGGCCTTGTCAATCACCGGCTGACGTTGAGTCGGGTCATCGGAAGGCAGCGGTTCGTAAATAATCTTGGACTTCGCGCCTGTGAGTTCGATTACCAGTTCGGCGAGTTGTTTGATGGTAAACTCATGCGGATTTCCCAGATTGATCGGTCCCGTGATCTCATCAGGAGTACCCATCATAGCGATCATTCCGCGAATCAGGTCATCACAATAACAGAACGAACGAGTCTGACTACCATCGCCGTAAATCGTGATATTCTGACCCTTCAAAGCCTGTACGATGAAATTCGACACCACACGTCCGTCATTCGGATGCATGTTGGGTCCATACGTATTAAAAATACGAATTACCTTGATACGCACGTTGTTTTGACGATGGTAATCGAAGAACAAGGTTTCCGCACAACGTTTGCCCTCGTCGTAGCACGAACGGATTCCGATTGGATTCACATTACCCCAATACTCCTCCGGTTGCGGATGAACATGCGGATCGCCATAGACCTCACTCGTCGATGCCTGTAAGATCTTCGCACCCGTACGTTTGGCTACGCCCAACATATTGATCGCCCCCATGATAGAGGTCTGAATCGTCTTGATCGGGTCGTACTGATAGTGGATTGGCGACGCCGGACAAGCTAAATTGTATATCTCATCTACCTCCACATGAGCCGGCATAGTCACGTCATGACGGTAAAGTTCAAAATACGGGTTGTCCAGCAGATGAATTATATTACTCTTACTGCCCGTGAAATAATTATCCATGCAGATCACTTCGTTGCCTTCTTTCAGCAACGCTTCGCATAAATGCGAGCCCAAAAAACCTGCACCTCCTGTTACTAAAATCTTTTTCATTATATATATTAATTCTCAAATTTCAAATCTCAAATCATTTATACAGTTCCTCTTGTTTGGCCTTACGGGCTTTGTGGGTTACACACTCGCCCAAGAACCCTGATCCGTAACCGAACAACTGCATATAAGCCGCCACGACGGATAGCAAAGCAATCTTGAGCGATTTATTCTTCACCAGCGACTCGCAGAACACTCCGGTTACAAAGACAGCAATCGGTGCCAAACAAACCAACACCCACCAAGGACTGACTGCCGGATTCACAATACCGATCACCAATACCATAAGCGCGGCAAGAATGACCATCACATGCCCAACCACAAAAACTGCCGGCAATAAATGCACCAATTTCAACGAACCCGGGTGCATCTCTCCTAACAGCACACGCCCCTTGCCGAACGTATTCACCTGACGGAAGAACTTCATCAGGTCCACACGCCTCTTATGATACACATACGCTTCATGGATCAAAGTCGTTTCAAAACCCGCCGCTTGGATGCGAATAGACATATCAATGTCCTCGCCGATCATATTCTTGTATCCGCCTACCGTCTCATAGCATTTCCGCGAAATACCCATATTGAACGAACGAGGCGAGAATTTCTTTTTGTTCTTCGTCGCTCCGCGAATACCTCCTGTCGTCATGATGGACGTCATCGAGTAGTTGATCGCCTTCTGCACATCACTGAAACTGTCGTCCGCAGCATCCGGACCACCATAACAGTCCACTGGGTTCTTCGCCAACTCTTCACGCACGGTCGCGATATACTGCGGAGGTACAATCACATCGGAGTCATAAATGATAAACCATTCGCCCGTCGCACGATCCATTCCGTAGTTACGCGTCTCGCTTCTTCCCGAATTAGGCTTGAAATAATAGTGCAAATCCAGTTTGTCCATAAACTGTTCACACACCTCTTTGCAAGGTACCGACGAACCGTCTTCAATCACCAACACCTCAAAACCTTTATCGGTTTGTTTGGTCAGGCTCTCCAACAGCTCCGCTACCTCATCCGGCCGGTTATACACCGGTATTATAATCGAAAACTTAATCATTCGTAATTCTCAAATATCAAATGTCAAATCTCAAATGTCAAATTTCAAACGCATTCCACCCTTGTGCCTTGAGCGCCAACTCTTCTCCGTTACGACCGATTAGATTGCACCCGTACTCCGGCTTCGTGATATGACCGATGATATACAGATCCTCCACCGGAATCAATTTCTCATAATCGTCCAACGAACAAGTGAACAACAATTCATAATCCTCACCGCCGTTCAACGCGCACGTCACGATATTCAGATTCATCTCCTCTGCCAACGCAGCCGCCTCATAATCAATCGGTAGCTTGTCCTCATAAATACAGCATCCTACTCCCGATTGAGAACATATATGCAACAATTCGGAGGACAATCCATCGCTTACATCCATCATTGCGGTCGGTTTCACACCCGCCTTGCGTAAGCTCTCCAATATATCTCGTCTCGCTTCGGGTTTCAACTGCCGCTCCAAGAGATATTCTTTGCCTTCAAAGGCAGGGATAAAATCTGAGGACTGAAGGCTGACGGCCGACTGCTCATGAACGAGTCTCTCGCGTTCAAGTAGTTGCAGCCCCATATAAGCCGTTCCCAGATTGCCACTCACGCAAATCAAATCATTCAATTTGGCTCCGTTGCGATAGACAATCTCATCCTCTTTCGCCACCCCCAAACAGGTGATTGAAATCGTCAAACCCGTCATAGACGCACACGTATCGCCACCAACGATATCCACCCCGTAACGCTCGCACGCCAGACGAATACCGCTGTACAACTCCTCTATATCTTCTACAGAAAAACGTTTGCTGATACCCAAGCCCACGGTTATCTGCGTCGGCGTTCCGTTCATCGCATAGATGTCCGAGAAATTAACCACCGCCGCCTTATATCCCAAATGCTTCAAGGGTACATACTCCAAATTAAAATGAACACCCTCCAACAACATATCCGTCGTCATGAGCACCCGCTGTCTGACTTCTGATGGCTGATGGCTGATAGCTCCACCAAAATCCATTACCGCGCAGTCGTCTCCAACTGCTTTCTTTGTACTCGGTTGAACCGGCTTTATGTCCTCGGTGAGATGCTTAATCAAGCCAAACTCACCATACTTAGAAATCTCTGTTCTTTGCATAGATGCATAAAATTAGCATGCAAAATTACAAAAAAGTTTGCACATACTAAAATAAAAAGTACAAAATTTACGAAAATGCACTCTTTTTAATAAGAAAACGCGCGCGCACTTGCGTATATCAAAAAAAAGTTGTATCTTTGCGAGCTTTTTGTGTATTATGATAGAATATATTAAAGGAATATTAACAGAATTGACCCCCACCGAAGCGGTTGTAGAAGCAGCAGGAGTGGGTTACGGCCTCGCAATCACCCTGCCAACCTATTCAGCTTTGGTAGGTAGCGAGAATAAAGAAGTAAAACTGTTCGTCTCGGAAATCATCCGTGAAGATACCCACGAAGTATATGGTTTTGCCATCAAAACAGAACGGCAACTCTTTGAACTTCTCCTGACCGTCAGCGGCGTCGGAGCAGCGACCGCTCGTATGATCCTTAGTGCTTTCAATGCGGAGGAACTACGGATGCTCATCGCTACCGGTAACGCCAAGGCGATGTCCAAAGTGAAAGGACTCGGGCCCAAAACAGCCCAGCGAATCATCGTTGACCTCAAGGATAAAGCGATCAAACTGGACCTCGGTGGCGATCCAACGGAACTACCGATGGCATTTAACGAACCCGAAAGCGGTGTGCGCACGGAAGCTATCAGCGCTCTTACCATGCTGGGATTCCCCGCAGCCGCCAGCGGCAAAGCAGTGGATAAGATCCTTCATGCCGACCCCACCAAGAAAGTGGAAGCCGTCATCCGGGAAGCCCTCAAAATGTTATAATCCCTCCCGCTACACCATTCGCTTGTACTAAAGACAAACGACGAACAACTAACGACTAACGACTAACGACCTACGAATAAATTGAAATCCAAATTTCTATACATAGTATTGCTTGCCCTGCTCTTCTTTGCAGCAGGTTCTGCTAATGCACAACAAAAAAAGCCCAAGAGTTTGCGTGAACTCATCGCTGAAGAGAAAGCGCAAAAGGAGAGGGAGAAAGCTGAACGCGAAGCGGCTCAACGTGCCGTTTCCGGGCAAACGGCAACCGATGCTGCGAACGCTTCTGACCCCAACGGAGTAATGACACCGGAAGGAGCGGCTGACCTCGTCACCGTGACCGACTCCGCCATCTGGGCGCCCACGCAAGTACACCAATTAGGCGCACAGAACTTCGGCGACCTCACCGGTCCGCAGTCCTCGCTCGATCTCAACGACCCTGATAATATCACCACCACCGTTGAATATCAGCCGGAGACAGGTACTTATGTCATCCGCACGCGCATCGGAGACATCGACATCACCACCCCTTACATGCTCACCCAGGAGGAGTACAACCAGTACGCCGAACGGCAGATCATGCATCGCTACTGGCAGCAGAAGATCAGCGAGGTAGAGCATAATAACGAAACGAAATTCGACATTACCGATATGAAATTCAATATCGGTCCTGCCGACAAAGTATTCGGTCCCGGCGGAGTACAACTCAAGATGCAGGGTTCGGCGGAGTTACTCTTTGGTTTCAAGCACCAATACATCGCCAACCCCTCTCTTACGCTGCGCGCGCGAAACAATAATATATTCGATTTCGACGAAAAGATCCAAGCCTCCATACAAGGTAAGGTGGGACAGAAACTGAACTTCAACCTCTCTTACAACACCGAGGCATCCTTCTCCTTTGACCAACAAAACCTCAAACTCAATTACAAAGGCGAAGAGGATGATATCATTCAATCCATTGAAGCGGGTAACGTCACGATGGATCTCAATAGTTCGCTTATCCGAGGCAGCAAGGCACTCTTCGGTATCAAAACGAACCTCAAGTTCGGTAAATTCCGCATCCAAGCCTTGATCTCGCAGCAAAACAGCGAAGCCCAGACCGTCAGCAGTAAAGGCGGAGCACAGATGACGCGCTTCGACATTAGCGGAGACAGTTATGACGAGAACCGGCATTTCTTCCTCTCCCATTTCTTCCGCGATAACTACGAGAACTCCATGCGGTCGGCTCCCTATATCGCGTCCGGTATCACCATCAACAAGATCGAAGTGTGGGTTACGAACAAACGCGGTAACTACGAACAAGCCCGAAACATAGTAGCATTCACCGACTTGGGTGAAAACAACCAACATACGATCAATCCCTCTTGGGGAGGAGGTCCGACCAGCGCCCCCGATAACAACTCCAACACCCTCTATGCTACCGTGCGGACGACGCCTTTCCGTGATCTGCAACAAACCAGTACGGCACTCGAAGGGCTGAATGGCATGGAAGGTGGTACAGACTTCGAGAAAATCGAGTCCGCACGACTTCTTACCTCCGGCGAATATACCCTCAACAGTGCACTAGGATATATCTCCCTCAAATCGGCACTCAACCAGGACGAAGTTCTCGCGGTTGCTTATGAATATACCTATAACGGTCAGGTTTTCCAAGTCGGAGAGTTTTCCACGGACGGCAACGAAGAGCTGCTGGCTCCCAATGCTTTGGCACTCAAGATGTTGAAATCCAGCGCCAACGCTCCTTCGCAAAAGAATAGAGGAACTTGGGATTTGATGATGAAAAACATCTATTCCCTTGGTGCCACTACAATCAATGAGGATAAGTTCGAACTATACGTCACGTACCGCAACGATTCCGTAGGAACCGACGTCCAATACCTCAACGAAGGAGCCATCCAAGGCAAGCAACTCATTCGCGTCATGAACCTCGACCGCCTCGACCAAAAGCACAACGCTTCCCCCGACGGACGTTTCGATTGGTTAGAAGGACTGACCGTTTACGCTTCCTCCGGTAAGATTATCTTCCCCGTATTGGAACCTTTCGGCGGACACTTGGCAAACGTCTTGGAGAACGACCCTCAGTTGGTCAAGAAATACTGCTATCAGGAGCTCTACGATTCGACACTCGTCGTAGCACAGGAGATCAGCGAAAAAAATAAATTCCACCTTACCGGTAAATACAAAGGAACGAACGGCAGTGAGATCCGTCTCGGTGCCATGAACGTGCCCAGAGGCTCCGTTACCGTTACCGCCGGTGGTGCTACCCTCATTGAGAACGTGGATTACACCGTGGACTACACCATGGGTACCGTCACGATTCTCAACACCTCGATCCTGGAGTCGGGAACGAACGTGGATGTCAAATTGGAAAACCAATCTACCTTCTCCCTCCAACGCAAATCGCTCTTTGGCGCCCATCTCGAATATGAGTTCAACAAGGACTTCGTGCTGGGCGGTACGATCATGCACTTACGGGAACGTCCGCTGACTACCAAAGTCAACACCGGTTCCGAACCGCTTGCCAATACCATCTGGGGCGTTAACGGTAGTTGGAAGACCGAGATGCAGTGGTTAACCAATGCCATAGACCAAATCCCCTGGATCACAGCGACCGCTCCTTCCACTTTCTCCATCAATGCGGAGTTTGCCCACCTTATCCCGGGTCACACCAACGATGTCGGATCCGTCGGAACGGCGTACATAGACGATTTCGAAGCGACTACCACCAATATCGATGTTCACTATCCCAGTTATTGGTTTTTGGCTTCTACTCCGACGGTCTTTAACGAGTCCAAAGATATCAATCAGACCTCTTATAACAAGAACCGTGCGCATCTCTCCTGGTACGCCGTTGACCCGATCTTCGGCTACCCGCAGACCAACACACCGGCGCATATCCGAAATGACGTAGCGGCACTTAGCGACCACCGCACCCGTATCGTCTATCAAGACGAGATATACCCCAACCGGCAGGAAGCCAGCAATGTGGACACCAAACTGTCGGTACTGAATCTCTCTTTCTACCCCACCGAACGCGGACAATATAATATCAGCGCCTCAGAGATCGGTTCAGACGGTCATCTCATCAACCCCAAACAGCGTTGGGGTGGTATCATGCGTCGTTTGGACAACACGGACTTTGAGAAAGCCAACATCGAGTACATCCAGTTCTGGCTCATGGATCCCGGACTGACGAACCCTGATGGTTACGAAGGAGAACTGGTTATCAATCTCGGTGATGTCAGCGAAGATATTCTAAGGGATGGCAAGAAAGCGTTTGAGCATGGTCTGCCTGTATCCCCGACGGATGTGGGACGTGTTGATTCGACAATCTGGGGTTACGTACCTCGTACCACCAGTACCGTAGTCGCTTTCAGCAACGAAACCGGTTCTCGCGCCATGCAGGATGTGGGTCTCAATGGTTTGAGCACCGACCAAGAGTTACGCTGGCCAGCGTACAGTCAGTACCTGCAAGACCTTGAGGCACGCGTATCACCGGCGGTATGGAGTGCTTGGTCTAATGACCGATTCTCACCTCGGAATGACCCTGCGGGTGATAATTATCACTACTACCGCGGCTCGGATTATGACCAGGAAGAGGTTTCGATCCTCGATCGTTACAAACACTATAACGGTACCGAAGGTAACTCGCCTGCCACCGAACAGCAGACCGAGAGTTACGGTACCGCCTCGACCCTCAACCCGGATATAGAGGATATCAATATCGATAACACTCTCAACGAGTACGAGAAATACTACCAATACAAAGTGCTCCTTCGTCCCGATATGATGGAGGTGGGACGCCAGCATATCACGGAGAAAAAAGTGCGTCGTGTGACCCTCCGAGACGGTAGTACGCAGGACGTAACGTGGTATCAATTCAAGATACCTCTTCGCGGCGATAGTGCCAGCGTTCAGAAGATCGGTTCCATCCGTAATTGGAAATCCATCCGCTTCATGCGTATGTACCTCACCGGTTGCGAACATGAGACCCATCTCCGTTTCGCTACATTGGATCTCGTACGAGGCGATTGGAGACAGTACACCCGTGATCTTGCCCCCATTGGTACGCCGGTCAACACCGCTGCCTCCATGGACGTACAGACCGTCAACATAGAGGAGAATAGTACCCGCACACCGGTGAACTACGTACTCCCGCCGGGCGTAAGCCGACAAACGGATCCGGGACAGGCTCAACTCATTGCCCAAAACGAGCAATCGATGGTTCTGCGCGTCATGAACCTCAGTCCGCACGACGCACGAGCTATGTATAAGAACACGGGCTATGACATGCGACAATACAAGAACCTGCAAATGTTCGTCCATGCCGAGCAACTCAGCGCCATAGATCCCGAACTGAGCGACGGAGACCTTACCTGTTTCATCCGCCTCGGTACCGACTTGCGGAATAACTATTATGAATACGAGATCCCGCTGCATCTCACCGCTCCGGGTAACTATAATAACAACTCCGCCCTCGACCGCGAAGCCGTTTGGCCGCAAGAGAACATGTTCGATTTTGCGCTTCAGGTACTCACCAATGCCAAGATGGCGCGCAACAAAGCCAAACGCGCAGGAAACGACGGAGTCAGCAACACGATCCCATACGTCATCTATGATGACGCTTCCGGCAAACCGCAAAACAAGATCACCGTCTTAGGAAACCCGACCTTGGAAGAAGTAACGACCATTATGATTGGTGTCCGTAACAATGGGCAACACGATGCCAGCGGTGAGATATGGGTAAATGAGTTACGTCTCAGCCAATTCAATGAGCAAGGCGGTGTAGCCGCGATGGCGAACGCTGCGCTCGCTATCAGCGACATCGCACAAGTGAACGTAGCCGGACGTTTGGAAACAGCCGGATACGGATCCATTGAGTCCAATGTGCTCGATCGAAATGTAGATAATTTCTACCAACTATCCGTCAGTGCCGCATTGGAAGCCGGACGTCTCTTCCCCGAGCAGGCTAAGATACAAATGCCGCTCTATGTATCGTATTCCAACGAGACCACCAGCCCCGATTATGACCCGCTTGACACGGATGTCAAATTAGCGGCTACGTTGGACTCGTACAATACTAAAGAGGAGAGGGACTCCATCAAACAGATGTCCAATACCGTACATGAGTCCACCTCCTTCTCGGTGACGAACATGAAGGTGAATATTCATTCCAAGAAACGGGATATGTTCTACGACCCGGCGAACTTCTCCATCTCCGCTTCGTACAACAAGCAGTTGGAGCACTCGCCGGAAATGGAGGTCAACTACACCACGGATCATAAGGGTTCGTTCCAATATGCCTATAGTTTCAATCCAAAACCTTGGGAGCCCTTCGCCAAAGTAGAGAAAGTACAGAAAGTGAAGTTCCTTAAAGAGATGAACTTCTACTACCTGCCTCAATCGTGGGCATTTACGACGAATATGCACCGTACCTTCAGCCACATGAAGATGCGTGACCTCGCGGGCGCTTCCACCGAATCGATGGATTTGACTTTCAGCAAGGACTTCACGTGGGATCGTAACGTAGATATCAAGTTCGACCTGACCAAGAACATGAAGTTCTCCTTTCAATCGGCTATGAACGCGATCATTGATGAAGGCAAATATACGCCGGAGATTCTCAAGGGACGCTACTTCGACGATGAGTTCAACCACGACAAATACGAAGCATGGCGCGATACGATCCAACGCTCGTTGGCTCGTTGGGGATCGCCCTATACCTATCAACAGGTCTTCACTGCCAGCTGGAATGTACCGTTCAACCGTATTCCGGGGTTAGACGCAATCACCGCCAACGGATCGTATAACGCCACGTACAACTGGACTCGCACGGCGGCTACTACTTCCGGCGCGAACATGGGTAATACTGTCAGCAGTTTGCAGACATGGCAAGTGGACGGAGGTATCAATTTTGAGACATGGTACAATAAGTCCAAGTATTGGAAAGCGACCACCCAGCGCTACACCGGACGTGGAGGCGCAAGACGTACCTTCAAAGCCAAGACCTATACCCAGACCGTTACGCTCAAGAAAGGCGAGATGGTAGAAATAACCCACCGTCTCAATAGTGAGTTACTGACTGTGAAGGCGGCAGATACAACGGGCAAGGCGGTTCCTGTCACATTCTTGCCGGACGGTAACACCAAACTCAAACTGACGCCGAAAGCAGACTGCGCGAGTGCAATCATCACAGTGACGACCCGTGATCCTAACGAACGCACACCGGCACAGATAGCCGGCGAGATGTTCACCTATGTAGGAACCATGATCCGTAGGTTGCAGATCACCTATCGCGAGACCAACTCCATGGCGATACCGGGCTTCTATCCGGAAGCCGGTTTCATGGGGCAACGCAAAGTGAACGGAGCTTATGCCCCGGGCTTTGACTTCGCCTTCGGTTTCATTCCCAATAATATGATCGATCGTGCCAAACAGAACGGCTGGCTCTCCGGCGACACCACCGTGGTACAACCTGCCACAAGGGCGCATACCTCGGATCTGGATATCAAACTGACCCTTGAACCGCTTCCGGGCTTGAAGATACAGCTGAACGGCAAACGATATATGGCGTCATCAACATCGATCATTTACTCTTATGACCATCTGCAAGAGAACATGACCGGTTCATTCAATATCACGCAGGTAGCTATCGGTACACTCTTCAGCCGAATCGGATCGCAAGAAGAGAACTTCAGTAACGCAGCTTACGATGCGTTCCTTGCGAACCGTGTTACGCTCACCGACCGCGTGCAAGGACAATATACCGGTATCACACTGCCCAGCGTCGGATTCATGAGCAATATACCGGCGGGAACCAAGTATGATCCCAATAAACATGGTCGTGTAAGCCCCAACTCAGCCGATGTGATCGTGCCCGCGTTCTTGTCAGCTTATACCGGCATGGATCCGAAGAAGATGGATCTGAATCCGTTCTTAGGAATATTACGTATTTTGCCGAACTGGTCTATCACGTACGACGGGTTAGGCAAGTTGCCGTGGATGAAAGACCACTTCAAATCCGTCACCCTTACGCACGCATACACCTGTAAGTATGCCATCGGCTCGTTCGGCTCCTACTCAACATGGGTCGGCACAGATGATGCCAACAAACAGATCGGTTTCGTGCGAGACATCACCAATGACAGCCCGACGCCCAGTTCGGCGTATGACATCAGTACCGTTACGCTTACTGAGGCATTCTCTCCGCTCATCGGACTCAACATGACGATGAAGAACTCCATGAGTTTCAAAGCCGAATATCGCAAGCAGCGTAATTTGGCGCTGAACGTCACCTCCGTACAGATCACCGAAGGCCATACGAACGAATTCGTCATCGGCGCAGGATACACCATTAAGAACCTCAATTTCATCACCAAGAAGAAAGATGGAGGACAGAAGAAAGTGTCCAACGACCTCAAACTGCAAGTGGATGTATCGTACAAAGATGTCAAGATGCTGCTCCGCAAAGTGCCCGGCAACTTCTATATGGATGGCACGCAAGATTTGGATCGCGGTATCACGCAGGCATCTTCAGGAAACAAAGTGCTCGCCATCAAGATTTCGGCGGACTACGTACTCAGCCAGAAGATCAACCTCCAACTCTTCTATGACCATCAGGGTACGACGCCGCTTATCTCATCATCTTATCCGGTCAAAGCGGATAATATCGGTTTGAACATCAAGTTAATGTTAACGAGATAATCGGTCATTGGCCGTTAGTCGTTGATAATTCGTAATTGGAAATTGTATAAAGTAGGAATCATAGGACCGGAATCAACGGGTAAGAGTGTCTTGGCACACTATCTCGCGAATAGATATAAAGGAACGTACGTGCCCGAGTACGCGCGCACGTATGTGGAGCGAAAAGGGACCACAGAGGTTAGTTATGACGAATTGTGCAATATAGCACGCTACCAAATTGAAGAGTTGGAAGACTTAGAGCTCCAACGACCAACGACGAACGACGAACGACTAACCACCAACGGCCAACAACTCTACTTCTTCGACACCGAACTGATTGTCACGAAGGTTTGGTTTGACTATGCATTCGGGCGCATACCGGAATGGTTAAATGAAAACATCCACCGTTACCCGATGGATGTTTACCTATTGACATATCCGGACTTGCCTTGGATTCCCGACCCTGCCCGTTCCAATGGTTCAGACGCGATCCGCAAGGAGCTGTTCGACCGCTATGAAGCCGAGATTCAAGCGCTGGACATTCCCTATTATATCATTCAGCACGTTTGATTGAGTTTAATGGGACAACTGTGATTTCCCTTTATTTTCCCTGCAAAATCCACTTTCTCCGCACTTTCTCGCTCATTTTCTTGCACATGTGCGAAAAAAGTAGTACCTTTGCACTCACAAATAGTCTGGCAATGGTTGATTCTTCATTCATCGTATCTTCCCTCACGCCCGAATTTTCGGATGTGTGGTCGGAGCCGCAGTTATTGTCTGCCAAAGGACATAACGCTATCTATGCCGCTACCCGTTTCGGACGCAAGTACATCCTCAAAGCCTTATCCGAGCCTTACCGCCAATCCACTCCGCATGTGGAATTGCTTCGCAAAGAGTTCTCTATAGGCGTCAGTTTGGATCATCCCAATATTGTCCGTTTGCTCGATTTCGGGCACATGGATTCCATCGGTTGGTACATTCAAATGGAGTATATCGACGGCATTACGCTGGAGCAGTTTCTGGAGACCAAACCATCAGCCACCACACGCCGGCATATTCTGTTCCAACTCCTTGACGCGCTTTCTTTTCTACACGAACGCCAGATCATTCACCGCGACATCAAGCCTTCCAATATCCTCATCACCCGCAACGGCTCTGCTGTCAAACTGATTGACTTCGGTGTGTCCGATACGGATGATTATGTCACGTTCAAGCAACCTGCCGGTTCGATGGCGTATATCGCGCCGGAGCAGTTGGAGGGTAAAATGATTGACAATCGTGCGGATATATATGCCGTGGGAAAGATCATCGCTCTTCTGTTCCCACACCAATATAAATATATCACTCGCAGATGCACGCGCCTTAATCCGACAAACCGCTATTCTTCATGTGCGCGTGTCGCACGTTCCATAAAAAGAGCCGACCGCCTGCGTATCGGCCTGCCCCTTTTAATCGTCTTTCTGCTTGCCCTCTACGCGGTAACAGACGGTGCCCTTTCTGCGTATCAACGTTCCGAACATAACCACCTCACACAAGAACAAATCCTCTCTGCCCATATTGATTCGCTCCGTGCGCAGAATGAAGAACGCCAACACTCACTTGATTCGCTCAACCGTCTCGTAGATTCGCTGGCTATCAAGACCGAAACACCCTCTCCGCGTGAGCAAGTACTTCAGCAAGCCGCTGCCATACATTTTGCCCGCCAAGCAGCTATCCGCAAGGCGGTTAAAAGTGGAGAGTTGAAAACAATGAACGAAGTGCGCAATTACGATGGGGGGCTGCAAGCGAATTTCCAAAAGGCAAAGCAGTCCATAAAAGATCCTATGTTACTGGAAGAATTTATGCAGGCATATATGAATTATTTCAACATGAACGACCAACTCTATGACTCCTTAGCCCTCGTTCTGCCGGAGTATTGAGAAAAAAGAAATAAAAAGAAGTTCACGTATATCAGAAAAAAGTTGTACCTTTGCACCCTATTTCAAATTATCATACAGATGAACAAGAATGCACCCGAGGTTATCCAATTGCGCAAAGATGTAGAAGCGCGTTTTGGCACACGTCCGGCTACTCCGGCTGATTTTGAATCGCTCATTGCGCAAATATGGCTGTGCCTGCATGAGAACCTGGCACTTAGCACATTAGAGCGTCTGTGGGGGTACGTGGAAGGCGCCAATAATACCCGTCTGTCCACACTCAATATTCTTTCCCGCTATGTGGGTTCGCGCGATTGGAATGATTATACCAACCATTTGAAGGAAGGCGAACATGGCAGTAGTAATCCGTTCATCGCAGAGGGTATCCATACAAAGGACTTGCAACCCGGACAGAGTATTGAAGTAACTTGGTTGCCAAACCGCCGTTGTGTGTTCCGCTATTTGGGCGATATGCGTTTTGAGGTAGTGGAATCTGTCAACTCAAAGCTTAGCGAGGGGGACACTTTTGTCTCCACATTCTTCCTGACCGGCCAACCGCTCTTTATTGACCAGCTCGTCCTCACAGGACATACCACCGTCTCTTATGTCGCCGGCAATAACGGCGGTCTTCAATCCGTCACCCTCCTGAAATAACAAGTAATAATCGTTTGAGCGCAGCGAAATAAGAAATAAAAAGAACTTCTCGTATATCAAATAATTGTTGTACCTTTGCAGCGGAATTCAAATAAGGAGTTCCGCTGTATTTTGTATTAATCTTTTAAAACTTTGCAACAATGAAAAGTAAAACTTTTGTTGGGCTGTGTTTAGCCCTCTTTATTTGCTCCGCTTGTGAGCGTGAAACCATCAAACCGGATGATCCTACACAATTCTCATCATCATCCATTGTGGGAATATGGGCATGTATAGCCTCTGATAATTTAACGTATGATATTTTTACCGGACAACAGAGTTACCATTGGGACTACGATCCCAACGCACAGACATACGATGTACTGTGGTACTTTGACATCAAAAGCGATTCAAAAGTACAATATGTGAATGTCTCGAAAAAAGAAAATAGGGGTGAGTATCGTAAATCGGATAGATATTTACATATCCCCGCTAATTCCGAATGGAGAACCTTGATAGATGCCAACTATATCTTCGACCAGAAACACCAAGCAATCAGATGTTCGAGCGGAAAGATTATGGGCTTTACCTTAGAATCTACAGCGGAGTTTCTTGGAAGTGATACTATTTTCTATGTAAAAAGAAAAGCAATAGACGAAGCAGTTATCTATGACAATACCGGATATATTAAAAGTCAGTATGTTGTTCGCGTAAAAGGCATCAAGAATGATTTGTAACAACTCTCTCAGAGTTAAGCAGTACATTCCGAAGGTATGTTATCGGCGTGCGCGAAGCAAAAAAACAGCAAAAAATATACTTTTATTTGTATAAATGGATTTTTTGTTGTACCTTAGCAGGCGATTATCAGCGGATAGTCGTTCGCGCACGCGAACCATACATATTTTTACTGACGAGTCAATCATTGTGAATTAAGTCTGGCAGCTTATAATCATTACGAATAAGATTGGCAAGCGTCGGTACGTACTTCGGTATGTACTGCTTGTGATACCATGTGCTCTTTGAAGTATTGGATTACCGTAAAAAAGTCGAAAGTTGAAACAATCGGAGCAAAAACGCAAAATTATTCGGAGTGAGATTATTAAAAAGTTCGGAATAAAATTACAAAAATCTTCGGAATTATTTGCGTATATCAAATTTTTATTGTACCTTTGTAGCGATTTTTAAACGATATACGTATGGAATACCTTGAACGAATTGATGACGAGTTGCTCAAACGCAAATTACGCAGTAGTGCAGCAGTGCTAATTGAAGGCCCCAAATGGTGTGGAAAAACCTCAACAGGTGCTCAGTTAGCTAAGAGTGTCATATATATCCAAAATCCGGACCAACGTACCATGTATCGCAAAATGGCAGATACGCAACCTTCGCTGTTATTGGAAGGCGAAACACCACGCATGCTCGATGAATGGCAGACGATTCCGGTCCTGTGGGATGCTGTACGATTTGCAGCAGATCAACGGCAACAGATGAATCAGTTCATATTAACCGGTTCAGCAACACCTCTGGATGAAGAAGAGAATGAAGAGATGGAACATACCGGTACAGGACGAATTGCACGCCTGCGTATGCGACCAATGAGTCTCTGGGAGTCGAAGGAGTCGCGCGGACAAGTGTCACTCAAAGCACTCTTCGATGGTACACAGCAGATGGGACTCTTCGAAAGTCCGCTTACGATTAAGGACATCGCTTATGTCATGTGTCGAGGCGGTTGGCCGGGTGCTTTGTCATTGGACAAAGAGGACGCTTTGGAGGTGGCGGTTAACTTAGTGGATGAACTGGTGAACACGGATGTCAATCGTGTGGATGGTTCCGAAAAGGATCCTGACCGGGTGCGTGCGGTGTTACGCAGTTATGCGCGAAACATCTCCACTATGACAACCGCTACTACGATTATGGCTGATGTGCGCGCGAACGATATCTCTATCACCGACAAGACGCTTACCAGTTACTTGAGAGCGTTGCGTCGACTGTTTGTCATCGAGGATGCTAAGGCATGGCAACCGTCGTTACGCAGCAAGACTGGCATCCGTACATCCCACAAACGCCATTTCGTAGATACAAGCCTGGCAACAGCGGTATTAGAACTGAATCCGACAAGCGTGTTAGAGGACTTTAATCTGTTCGGATTCTTGTTCGAGGACTTTTGTTTGCGTGACGTGCGTGTCTATACTGATGCACTACGCGGAACCGTCTATCACTATCACGATAACTCTGATTTGGAGTCTGACTTGATCATCCGTTTGCACGATGGTCGATGGGCTGCGGTGGAAGTTAAAACCGGTAGCAAAGAGATTGAAGATGCCGCACAAAACCTGACGGAGTTAGCCAAGCAAGTAGATACATCCAAGATTGGTCAACCGGCATTCTTGATGGTTTTAACCGGCGGACAATACGCCTATCGCAGAGACGATGGTGTATATATCATTCCCATCGGTTGTCTAAAGCCATAAATAGAATAATTTAGATTTCGACCTAACAAAAAGCGGTAATCCAATGCGGTATTGCCACTTTCTTTGTGGCACAACAAGTAATAATCGTTTGAGCGCAGCGAAATAAGAAATAAAAAGAACTTCTCCTATATCAAAAATTTGTTGTACCTTTGCACCGCGAAAGCAGTACGAACCTTGAAAGTGTGTGCTTATGTGCGTGCGAAGGACAAATTTTTGAGAAAAACAAAGAAAAATTTGCATATCTCAAAAAAAAGTAGTACTTTTACAGCCGGAAAGGAGTAGTGTTTTTGATACGCATTACTCATGGTTAACTCATTGGTCAATCAACGCATATCTTTTAACATTGAATATCATGGGAAAATCTGAAAGTAGCAATAGTAGGAGCATGGGTGAAACCAAAGATATAAATCATGAATTGGCAGATATCATTATCTCCACAGGGTGTTTTAATAAGGATTCACTGTTGACTGGAAAAGGAGAAGCGGATGTTATTATAGAAGATTATCATAATAACAAATGGTATTTTGAAATTAAACAATCTAGTTGGCAAGGTGGAAAGTTTTTTGATGCTGCCACTTTGACACAATGGAGTGCTTGGGATGCAAATCGGGAACGTTATTATTTCGTTTTTATAACGGGAAAAGATGCGGGGAATAGGAAATTTACGTTTATTAGGGCGAGTGATTTGATGGCGCACTCCTCAGTTCCTCCCTTTAAGATTTATTTTAATATTTACAGGGACGAGGTTATAGATAATTTTGTTGGTGCAAGGGATTTTAAAGAACAAGTTGAGAGGCTATATGGGAGTCGAGATGAGAGCTTGCTTCCTTCTTTGCAACCTCATTCGTACAAGCGAAAGAGGCAAGAAAATGATGAGTCTGCTGTCAAGTTAGTAAACATCCCTATCAAAACTTTGCAAAAGAAGTTCGATGAGTTGATAGTAATCAGTGATAAAGCTAAGGATAGTAATTAGTCAATAGAGATCATTATGGGAAGTAAAGTTTCATGTAAATCAGCACTGCGGCTTTTAGCAGGAGCCATACAAATATGCAGGGTTGAGAATGTCGAGGTAGAAGAAAGAAGAAGGTGGTTCAAGAAAGATACCTTTTTCCATAGAGCGCCACTTGGTAAAGAGTATCTTCGATTCGATTTTGATTCAAAGCAAGTCATTCAGAGTAGTGATTCTAGGAAGTGGAGTTTGCTTTTTAAATATGACGAATTTAATTTGAACAAAGAGGATGGTATCATAGATTTTTATGAGAGCGGCTCGTATCAGTGCATAGCTTCATTTTATCTTGATGACAACTACCTTAATGTATTTAACAAGGAGGGATGGAAGACTTACACGGTGGAAAGTTCTGTGAGCTTGCCAGAGCCGACTGAGGAAAGAGAGGCTCCGCGTCAGTGTGATCCTAAGGTGAGTTCGAATTGTCCCACGCAGTCTACGGGTTCCAAGGAGCACAAGCGTAGTAATGTCGCGGAAATCAGCCAAGTAAAAAAATCTCCAGTTGTTCAGAAGACAAGTCGTAGAAAGGCTGCAGGGATAAAGCATGGAACTAAAACTGTTGATGAGGCAGAACAGGTGATTTGTAGGTTCTTGTCAAATGAAGAGCAAGTTAGATCTATGGCTTCTGCTTCGAATAAGGAACTTAAGGAGCTAATTGGCGCAGTTTTGCGGGAAGGCTATTCTCTCAAGGACGCAAATATGATAGCTCGCATGGTTATAAGGCGCGCAAGGGCGTTAGCTAAATAATAAAATCGGATAAATGACATCTCCATTAAGTATGTCACAATTTAAAATTACGTTAATTATGTTTTGTGAAGTAACTTACAGATTGGGAGCAACTACGTCCTCCAGATCTTTTGATTTGAAGTATGGTACTGAAGGCGAAGCGAAAGAGGCACTTTGTCGTATGAGTTCCAGTTATCGTGACGCAATCATATTGAATATTTGTCCTCGGTAATGGTAATAATTATATAGTTATTACCAATAACGTTAATTTCTTAAATGCATTTCTATGACAACAACTTTTTCTGTCCCGTGTAAGCATTGTGGTAATCCTATAATCATTAGCGTGGAAGAAGGTCACGCTGGAGGAGTTCATGGGGTGTGTCGCAGATGCTCTCATGGTGTTGATGTTTCTTATTCCTTCAGTAGTGGTAAATTAAACATCTTGAGTGTTTTTTAAATATAGGAGAGTGCCGAAAATCCGATAAAGAGTAGGCTTTTAAAATATAAAAAAATGGGATTTTATTTATATCGCAAAGACTCCTTTAAGAAACTGGGCTCTGGTAGGAACAACACCGTTATTATTCTGGAGTCGTCTAAGGAGGTGCAGGAATGTTATCGAGTCGACGCTATAAGGGTAAGCGAACTTAATATTGATGGTGTTGGAAGTGCTCTAATTGAGCAGTGTAAATTTGAAGTCGTTCGTTTTTATAATACTCAGTATCACGATTACGGGTGGGAGCAAAAAAAGATGGATGTTAGTTATTCAGTTATTGCCTATAATAAGTTAGAAGAACTAATGCTTTCGTCAGAATGGATTGTGAGTGATTATCGCCCTGGCGATGAAGACTTTCCAATCAGAATGCAAATGGGAGAATTTGTAACCGCAACGAAAATCGAGTAACTCTGTGACCTGCAGTCTATTGCGGAGCGCAGTCTGATTTTATATGATTGGAAAAAACATTGCCAGGTGCTCGGAGCGTATGATAGCAAGCAAGTTCATTTAATTTTGATTTAAGTAAATTATGAATTACTTGGTAGATAAATCTTTCCGCCAAATCAGCCTTGGCACGTGGTTTGACGAAGAGGAGCGGCTTTGGCTGTGCCAAGGCACAGTCTGCTGGAATCCGGATATTGTCTGTAAAGAAGGCGAAGAAGAGCAACACGGTTACATCGTTGCTGACATCCCCGAAGAAGAAATCATCTCGTTTGCATTGAATGGTGAGGACGAGGATTTATACTACATCAATGGAAAAGTGCTGCCGAGAAACCAAGTGCAGATTATCTTTTCTCTGTGGGTCTCTCATCCTGATTTTCCGGATCAACGACAAATCAAACTTCCGCTTTCTAATATGCAGATTGCGGCATATCAAGAGTTCATAGTTCATGAGTTCAGCAAGTTCAAGTCAGCACACCCTGATGATGCCCAAAATGATTCCTTGTGGCACAATTGGTTGGAGGATGCTTTTGCGGAAGCTGATTTCAAAGTAGAACTTCCCAATGCTATGAATCCCGTTCCGGCACATGTTGACTATATTGATTTTGATCATCCAAATGTGGAGTGCATATGAAACACGTTATCTATTACACCGAATTTTATAGCAGTAATGGCACATTCCTCCGTGAAGAAGAGAACGATGCCTATTTTAACACGCTACCGGAAGATTCTTCCGGCTCCCAAGAAAAAGTCCCGCCAATTGGATGCCGATTGTTGCAGCCCAAACTCGTACCAAGCAGATTAACCAAGGAACAATGGGAGCACCTTTGTGCTAAAAAGCCGGATTACGAACTTAAATACGCTTCTTTATGTGACGGAGAGAATGGCGAATATTCTATCTATGCCATTTTTGAAAAATGCTTAGGAGATGATGACGATGGAGAAATCAGCGAAGTATTTCCCGTTTGTGTTTCCTTTGGAGAAAACGAAGACCTTACCTTGGATATGCATGTCATTCCAATAGATTACGCCTTGGATGATCAACATATCACAAGGTGGGATGAGGCATTATTTGAGGGTACAAATATTTCCAAAACAGATAATTATATTACGATTGTAGCCAGCCCGGAAACCACGAAAGACAAGCAAGTCATCATTTATCACAACGGTTGGACAATTGTAGGCAAATGGGACAAGATGGAACAGGTTTCCAAAGACATCTTTGTGTATCATTGCCACAATTCGCTATTCCCGTTCAAAATCACCATCAGCATCGAAAAAGAAGCTGACGCCTATCACGAAGCATACAAAAACTATTTGGAATAGCCCAATAAAACAATCTTCCTGTTATTCCGCTTGCCCCATGCGCAAGCGGATTTTTATTGTATTAACCCAAAAAACGAACCGAAATTGGACCGTATAGTAAGTAAAAAGCAATGTTCGTACTTATATTCCTAGACATTGTTTTTAATTATCCTACATAAATGATTTAAATACAACTAATTATACAGATTCAAAAAATAGCCAATATTCCACATTTCTTCTATTTATTTTTTTCAATATCATACCCATCCGCTTAATCAAAGCCCAATAAGAAATAATCGTTTATTTCAAATATGCATACAGCGAAACTGATCGTTCGAACGATAGTGAGATAAGAAGTAAAAAGAACTTCTCCTATATCAAAAAAATGTTGTACCTTTGCAACGGAATTCTAATTGAGTTCCTCTTTAATGTAATAATAAGAACCACTAAAAGAAATGATTATGAAAAAGTTTTTATTTACTTTCCTCCTTTTATCCATACTCTGCCCGGATGTTGACGCAACACCAAAAGAGTTCTGGAAAGAGTTACCTTGCATTAGTCGTAAACAATGTGACTTGGACGCGTATGTTGGTAGTCAAAAGTATAAATATCTTGTCGGAGGGCTTTACCGAAAGGGGAACATAATAGGAGCAGTTTTGTATATTGACGAGGCAAAAGGCACAATGATGTTATACAGCGTCACGCAACACAAGTTCATCCCGCAATTCGGAGATGAATCTACATATGAAAATATCAAAGCTGCATATCAACGGAACGGATGGCACATGTTTGATAAGGAAACGGCATATTATGTGTGTAAGAACCAGCACACGATGATATATCAGCGCAACTGGGAAGATACGGAGGATTTCGAACTTTACATCCCGTATTTTTTACCGTTAGTAAGTGACGAACTCACATACAATGTCTATGTTTATGACACGGTACATAGAGATTATGATGTTCAAGTAAACACGCGATTGTATTATGTCACAAACGATAAAGGAGAACGGGAAGCCGTCCATTGTTGCTTTGCACATGCCGGCTGGCTTGAAGTCCCCCTCGAACCGCAGTATGTCAGCGATTATATCACAGAATAGGGATATGAGAAAGAGTCTTTTAATAGGTTTGGCTGTGGTCATTCTGATGGGCTGCGCCAAACAGGATAGCACCAGTGTGGCGCAGAAGGAGTTAAGCAAGTTCTACTTTAGATGCTACTTATCATCGTAATGTCCATAGGCAGCGAGGACATCAATATAGACCTCGGTTTCGAAGATACGATAGACAAGCCTGTGTTTCTTGGAGATCTGGCGACTCCATCGTCCTTCCGGCTTGCCCTTTAAGGGTTCGGGATGTCCGGTACCTGTCTTAGGGTGATCGACGAGTTCGTTAAGTAACTTGACAGCCTTTTGAAAAGCTAAAGGTTCATTTCGCTTTAACTTCTGCAAATCTTCTTGCGCTTTGGGCGAATAAGTGATTCTATACATATTTAAAGCGCATTAAGCCAAGCATTCATATCGACCTTGTTTGTAAACGTAGTACCTTTCCCTTCTGCGATTTCACGTTCAGCATCGTCTAAACGCGCGAAATACTCCTCCTTGGTCATGCGTGTCGGATCTTCGGTTGCTTGTTTTACCAAACGACGAATGTATTTTGCTGCCTTATCCAGCATAGACTCGTCTTCAGATAAGATTGCCAGATTCTTGTAGATGTCTGCATTTAGTTGTAAAGCTGTCATAAAAATTCCTCCTGTTTTGCGTTTACGACGCAAAGGTACGACTTTTTTTTGAATTAAACAATTTTTTTTGCAAAATTCTATAAATTTTCTCTATTTTGCTAACAAAATTTGCTAAAACTTTAGTATAACAGTACGTACTGGTTACGGTCTGGTCACGGAAATGAGCCTTATTTAGGGGCTGATTGGGTGCATTTCGAATGCTATTGGGACAAATGGACTCAAAAAAAGCATCGCCGGGAGGACGATGCTAATTATACAGGGAGGAATACAGCGGTTTTATACCGTTGCAATGATGTCCCAGACGAACGCTCGAACCCCGACCTCCTCGTTGCGGAGGTCGAGTTTCTTAATGGACTCGAGGAGGGCAGGAAGTTGGTCTTCTTCGACGATTGTGATGACGCAAGAGTTCATTTCCGGCCAAGCGTGCGTACCACGGCGGGGTTCACCGCCGTTGGTACCACGACCTTGTACTTGCTCAAAGAACGTAAAGCCCTTGATGCCCAAGACATCTAACATATATTCTACTCGACCAGTATTCGCCTGGTTGAAAACAATCATTACAGATTTCATAGCCCCAGGGGCACGATTATCTTCGTTTTTCATAAACTTATATTTTTTCGTAATGACGTAATTACGTAAATACGTAATGACGAAGTTATTTTTTGACTTTTATATCCATGAAGATGAATTTTTTGCGGAGGGCTTCCTGTTTGTCGCGGTCGCCATGTTTGGTCATTGATCCATAGAGGACGGGGACGAGGTATAGGGTGAGGAATGTGCTGACAGTCAGACCGCCGATTACGACGATACCCAGAGGTTGCCACATCTCGGCTCCTTCACCGGACGAAACCGCCATCGGCACCATACCTAAGATGGTAGTGAATGCCGTCATGAGGATCGGTCGTATACGTGAGCGACCGGACATCGTAATGGCTTGGTTGAGTTCATAACCGCGTTCACGCATCAAGTTGATATAATCCACAAGCACGATACCATTCTTGACCACAATACCGACCAAGAGGACGATACCCAACGCACCGATCATATCGAGCGAACGGCCTGTTACAGAGAGCGCAAGGATCACACCCGTGAGCGCCGGGAAGATCGTCAGCATAATGATAAATGGCATGAGAAGACTCTCAAACTGCGAAGCCATTGTGATATACACGAGTAACACGATCATCGCGAAGAGCAACAAGATATCTCGGATTGAATCCTGCATCTCCTCATAGTTACCGGCGAGGTGTGTCGAATAGCCGACGGGGAGGTCGAGTTGCGACAAGACGTTGGTCTCAATCTGCTCAGCCAACTCACCGAGTGAAGTATTGTAGGGTGTTACCTTGACGGTGACGATACGCTGACGGCTCTTACGTTCAATCGTTGGCGGAGCCCAGTATTCGCCGATGGTCGCCACTTCGGACAGTTTCACTTTCTTGCCCGTGGGGGTCGGGATAGTGAGGTTGAGCACATCGGAAAGCGAGTTACGATCCTCTTCCTGCAGACGAACGACGATATCGTACTCCGAGCCGTCATCCTTGAGGTAACCGCAGTTCATACCCGCCACACGGTTACGAAGATAGGTAGAGATCGTAGCCGAAGACAGACCCAAACGGGATGCTTTCTCCTTATCGACCGTGATCTTGATATCCGGACGGTCGTCCTCACGGCTGATATTCACGTCACGCGCGCCGGGGAGTTCCATACAAAGACGACGGGTCTGCTCCGCGAGTTGGCTGGTTTTATCGAAGTCGTAGCCATAGATCTCCACATTGACTGTGTTTCCACTACCACCGCCACCAGGACCATTCGAAGCTACCTGACATTGATATTCAACGATCTCGGGGTAGCGTGCCATCTCCTGACGCAGGATCTCCGC
>Ga0247610_10001992_pt1 | contig 24316 bp, 17 predicted proteins | sample 174DNAGHGhighgp2_FD_193483 | JGI IMG/M metagenome (GOLD analysis project Ga0247610, IMG submission 193483) | Sheep rumen microbial communities from Palmerston North, Manawatu-Wanganui, New Zealand - 1742 DNA GHGhigh gp2 | ecosystem: Host-associated > Mammals > Digestive system > Stomach > Rumen...
AGAGGTGAACTTACCCTTGGTAGCTGTAAAGGTGGTGTCGCGATAGACCGTTGCCAGCACCCAGTAGGGTTCAGGCTTGAAGTTGTCTATCTCCTTCTGACGGTTTACGATGAGGGCCAGCGTAGGCGTCTGTACACGTCCTATGGACAGTATCTGACGGTTCTGACCGTATTTGATGGTATAGAGGCGCGTGGCATTGATGCCCAGCAGCCAGTCGCCGATGGCGCGGCTGAGTCCTGCCATATAGAGCGACTGATACTCGCCCTGATCTTTCAGCGTGGCAAAACCCTCGCGGATGGCTTCGTCAGTCATCGACGATATCCACAGACGGCGCACAGGACACGTAGCCTGTGCCTTCTGCATCACCCAACGCTGGATGAGCTCACCCTCCTGACCAGCGTCACCACAGTTGACGATGCCATCGGCAGCCTGCATCAGACGTTCGATGACAGCAAACTGCTTCTTCACCCCTTCGTCGTCCTTCAGACGGATGCCGAAGCGGGGTGGGATCATAGGAAGGGAGGAGAGACTCCACGAGCGCCACATGGGCGTGTAGTCCTCGGGCATCTTCAGTTCGCAGAGATGGCCGAAGGTCCACGTCACCTGATAGCCGTTGCCTTCATAGTAGCCTTCGCGCCTTGCGGTGGCTCCTATGATGCGGGCGATGTCGCCAGCGACGCTGGGTTTCTCTGCAATACAGACTATCATGGCAGTTGGCTCTTGGCTAATAGCTGATGGCTAAAAGCCAACGTCCTTTCTTGAACTGAACGGGTTCATGGTCTCGCCCACAGGACTGAAATCGACGAGGGTGAGATCGAAGATGAGAACACTATAGGCAGGGATGCTGCTGGTGGCGCTGCTGCCATAGCCCAGGTCGCTGGGGACGTAGATGCGCCAGTAGTCGCCACGATGCATGTGCTGCAGGGCTGTGATCCATCCTGTGACCAGCGACGAGAGCAGGAACTTAGTCGTGGCGTTGGTGCGGATGTCATAGTTGCCATAGACGGTGCCGTCGAAGACAAGTCCCTGGGGTTTGCTGGCAGTGGGGATGAGGCGTCCCTGATAGCTGACGCGCACAGAGTCTGTGTACATCGGACTGTCAGTACCTTCGCCCTCGCTGATGAGCTTGGCGTAGATATAGTCGGAAGCCTTGCCCTCGGTGGTCTGGTCGAGCGAGTAACTCTTGATCTTCATCCACTGGTCGGGGGTGTTCTTCAGCGAGTCTTCCAACGTGGCAAAGAACGCCTCGTTGCGTGCCTTCCAGTTGGCATACTCGTCCACCTTGTCGTCGCTCTCGCTACAGGAGACCCCTACCCAGCCTCCCCCTATGAGGGGTAGGAGTATATAGAATATTGCTTTCAGCTGCCTAATAATGCTTTGTTTTATTTTCATGCTTGTTCTTCTATTTGCTCCCCTCCATAATAGGGAGGGGTTGGGGGTGGGTCTTTTTCTTACAGTTTCTTAAGCAATGAAGTGATGCTCACCTTGTCCTCGATGATGCTGTTCAGGTCGCTGATCTTCACGCGCTCCTGCTGCATGGTGTCGCGGAAACGCAGGGTGACGCAACCATCGTTGAGGGTGTCGTGGTCCACGGTGACGCAGTAAGGCGTACCAATGGCATCCTGACGACGATAGCGCTTGCCGATAGAATCCTTCTCGTCGTACTGGCAGGTGAAGTGGTACTTCAGGTCGTCGATGATCTCGCGAGCCTTCTCGGGCAGACCATCCTTCTTCACCAGCGGCATCACAGCCAGCTTCACAGGAGCCAGGGCTGCAGGCAATTTCAGGACCACGCGGGTCTCGCCGTTCTCGAGCTTCTCCTCCTCGTAGGCGTGACACATAATAGAAAGGAACATGCGATCGACGCCGATAGAGGTCTCGATGACAAACGGGGTGTAGCTCTCGTTGGTCTGAGGATCGAAGTACTTGATGCTCTTGCCAGAGTATTTCTCATGCTGCGACAGGTCGAAGTTGGTACGAGAGTGGATACCCTCCACCTCCTTGAAGCCGAAAGGCATGTGGAACTCGATATCGGTAGCAGCGTTGGCATAGTGAGCCAGCTTGTCGTGATCGTGGAAACGGTAGTTCTCTGCGCCGAAGCCCAGGTTCTGGTGCCACTTCATGCGCGTCTCCTTCCACTTGGCAAACCAGTCGAGCTCGGTGCCAGGCTTCACGAAGAACTGCATCTCCATCTGCTCGAACTCACGCATGCGGAAGATGAACTGACGAGCCACAATCTCGTTACGGAAAGCCTTACCAATCTGGGCGATGCCGAAAGGAATCTTCATACGACCCGTCTTCTGAACGTTCAGGTAGTTGACGAAGATACCCTGAGCCGTCTCAGGACGCAGGTATATCTTCATGGAAGCATCAGCCGAGGCACCCATCTCGGTAGAGAACATCAGGTTGAACTGGCGTACGTCGGTCCAGTTGCGGGTGCCGCTGATGGGACAAACGATCTCCTCGTCGAGGATAATCTGCTTCAGCTCGTCCAGGTCAGGTCCCTGCATAGCAGCAGCATAGCGGGCATGAAGGGCGTCGCGCTTCTCCTTGGTCTCCTTCACACGCTCAGAGGTCTCCAGGTACTTAGCCTCGTCGAAGCTCTCTCCAAAACGCTTGCGAGCCTTCTCCACCTCTTTCTGAATCTTATCGTCGTACTTGGCTATCTGGTCCTCGATGAGCACATCAGCACGATAGCGCTTCTTCGAGTCGCGGTTGTCGATGAGGGGATCGTTGAAGGCATCCACGTGACCTGAGGCCTTCCAGATGGTGGGGTGCATAAAGATAGCGCTGTCGATACCCACAATGTTCTCGTGCAGCATCGTCATAGCCTTCCACCAGTACTGTTTGATATTATTCTTCAACTCCACGCCGTTCTGACCGTAGTCATACACAGCGCCTAAACCATCGTAAATCTCACTTGAAGGGAACACGAATCCGTACTCCTTACAGTGCGATACAATCTTCTTGAAAACGTCTTCTTGTTGTGCCATAATTAATATGTATTATTCGAATAATGGCTGCAAAGGTACGAATAAGTGAGCAAAAAAACAAATTTATTTGGTTTTTTTAGAACGAGAGTACCTTCGAGCGAAGCTCAAAGTACGAATAAGTGAGGAAAAAACCAAGAAATATAATTGGGATTATTCGTTTTTCTCAGAAAAAAACAGTAAATTTGCAGCCAAAAGACTAAAAACTATCATTATGAGACATCTACTTCTGACGGCATTGGCCGTATGTGCACTTGGTGCAAACGCACAAAAACCCATGAACGCCCCTGCAGGTGGCAAACAGATTAGTGACAAACTGATAGGTATCTTCTTCGAGGATATCTCTTCGGCTGCCGATGGCGGCCTCTATGCCGAACTGGTACAGAACGGCTCGTTTGAGTTCAATACCAGCGAGCGTGACGGCTGGGGACCCGGTACGGCGTGGAAGTTCCTTCGTCCAGGTCACTCCCTGGGTTACATCCGTCCCTATACGGACAACCCTCTCCACAAGAACAACCCCACTTATATGCGTATTCATATTGAACGCGCGAAGGAGTATTACGACTACAAAGGATGGAAGGGCGTAGGTATCCAGAACGACGGCTACAACGGTATCAGCGTGAAGGCTGGTGAGAAGTATGACTTCTCGGCCTTCTTCCGCAATGCCTACAGACAGGACGACAAGGACATCCGCATCGCCTTGGTGGAGCCGCAGGGCTGGGGCAAGGACCCGAAGGTGCTGGACGATACCCTGATCAACGTGAATGCCATCGACTGGGAGCGCTATCCCGTGGTGCTCACGCCCTCAGAGGACTGTAAGAATGCAGCCCTGCAGATCCTGGTGCTGACAAAGGGTGACATCGATATCGACGAGGTGTCGCTGATGCCGCAGGACACCTACAAGGGTCACGGTCTGCGTAAGGACTTGGCTCAGGCACTGGCCGACTTGCAGCCTAAGTTTATGCGCTTCCCTGGCGGATGCGTGGTGCATGGTGGTGGTGACGGTTTCTGGAACACCTACCGTTGGAAGAACACCATTGGTCCGCGTCAGTACCGACTGGGCAACAAAAATACCTGGGGTTATCACCAGAGTATGGCACTGGGCTACTATGAGTATTTCCAGTTCTGCGAAGACCTGGGTATGGAGCCACTGCCCATCCTGCCTTGTGGCGTAAGCTGTCAGGGTACCAACGGTGGTTGGGGCATGAAGGACCAGGCACAGGATGTTGTGCCGATGGAGGAGATGGATGAGTGGGTGCAGGATGCCCTCGACCTCATCGACTGGGCTAACGGCGACGGCACCAGCGAATGGAGCCGCAAGCGCATCGAGGCCGGTCACCCCGCTCCTTTCAACCTGAAGTATCTGGGTCTGGGCAATGAGGAACGCATCTCACCCGAGTTTGCCGAGCGCTTCAAGTATATGTATGAACGCATCACCAAGGCTCATCCCGAGATTGTCATCGTAGGTACCGCAGGTCCTGGCTCTCACCCTGGAAACAGCGATCTGAAGAACGGTTGGGAGCTGGCAGAGGAACTGGGCATGCCCATCATCGACGAGCACTACTATGAGCCCAACACTTACTTCCTGAACAAGCGTCAGTACGACAGCTATCCACGCGACCGCAAGACGAAGGTCTATCTGGGTGAGTATGCTGCCAAGGACAAGAAGCTCATCGACGCCCTGGCTGAGGGTCTGTATCTGCTCCACGTAGAGCGCAATGGCGACATCGTGGCTATGACCTCGTATGCTCCTCTCTTCGCCCGTCGCGACAATACCAACTGGAACCCCGACATGATCTACTTCGACAACGAGCGTCCTTACCTCACCTGCAGCTACTACGTGCAGCAGCTGTTCGGACAGAGTGCCGGTCAGTACTTCTATGGCGACTGCGTGAAGTTTGAGGGCGATGCTCCCGACGTCATCCAGCCTCTGGAGAACGTCCACTACGGACAGTCGGTGGTGCTCAACGTGAAGACCCGTAAGCTCTTCGTGAAGCTGTGTAATGCTTCTGACGAGGCCAAGACGGTCAATATGGACCTGTCGCGCTTCCCACTGAAGAAGACGGCTACGAAGACTGTGCTGACGGGTGCTCCCGATCAGGAAAACAACTACGATGAGCAGCCTATCGCTCCTCAGAAGGAAACGGTGAAAGCCAAGAAGAAGGAAACGCTGACGCTGGCGCCCTACACCTTTATGATGCTGGAATACCAACTTTAAATAAAAGATGGACGACGAAATAAAAGACGACATCATGGAACAGAGTGCCGAGGAGCTCTCCTCCTCGGGCAACGGTGAGTCGCACTCTGACTATAAACCTGTGAACCGTTTTGATGCTGCCGTGGTGCACCATCTGAGCGGTATGTACCAGAACTGGTTCCTGGACTATGCCTCCTACGTCATACTGGAGCGTGCCGTACCTCACATAGAGGACGGTCTGAAGCCTGTGCAGCGTCGTATCCTGCACTCCATGAAGCGCATGGACGACGGTCGCTACAACAAGGTGGCCAACATCGTGGGACACACCATGCAGTTTCACCCGCATGGTGATGCCTCTATCGGCGATGCCCTGGTGCAGTTGGGACAGAAGGACCTCTTGATAGATACGCAGGGTAACTGGGGTAACATCCTCACAGGCGACCGTGCCGCTGCTCCCCGATATATCGAGGCGCGACTGTCGAAGTTCGCCCTCGACACGGTGTTCAACCCCAAGACTACCGAGTGGCAGCTCAGCTACGATGGGCGTAACAAGGAGCCGATAACGCTTCCCGTCAAGTTCCCGTTGCTGTTGTCACAGGGCGCCGAGGGTATTGCCGTAGGTCTGTCGTCGAAGATCCTGCCCCATAACTTCTGTGAGATATGCGATGCTGCCATCTCGTACCTGCATGGGGAGGAGTTCCAACTCTATCCTGACTTCCAGACGGGTGGTTCCATCGACGTGTCGAAATACAACGACGGTCAGCGTGGCGGTGTGCTGAAGGTACGCGCCAAAATTGAGAAGCTGGACCAGAAGACGCTCGTTATTCGCGACCTGCCCTATTCGAAGACTGTGGACAGTCTGATAGACAGTATCAAGAAGGCTATTGAGAAAGGTAAGATTAAGGCCCGTCACGTCGATGACCTGACGTCGGCCTCGGTAGAGATACAGATACACCTCATGCCGGGCATCAGTAGTGACAAGACCCTTGATGCACTCTATGCCTTTACGGATTGTGAGATCAATATCTCGCCCAACTGCTGCGTCATCAAGGACGAGAAACCGCAGTTCCTCACCGTCTCTGATGTGCTGAAACATTCTACTGACCGCACGAAGGACCTCATTCGTCAGGAACTGGAGATACGCAAAAACGAGCTGCTGGAGCAGTATCACTTCCAGTCGTTGGAGAAGATCTTCATAGAGGAGCGCATCTATAAGGATAAGAAGTTTGAGAACGCACCTACCGTCGATGCCGTCTGCGAGCATATTGACGAACGCTTGACACCGTATTACCCCACACTGGTGCGCGAGGTGACGAAGGACGATATCCTGAAGCTGTTGGAGATCAAGATGCAGCGCATCCTGAAGTTCAACAAGGACAAGGCCGACGAGCTGATGGCCCGTATCAAGGCCGAGATTGAGGATATTGACTACCGTCTGGCCCATCTGGTAGATGAGACGGCAGCCTGGTTCCAGTTCCTCAAAGACAAGTATGGCAAGGATCATCCGCGTCTTACTGAGATCAAGAACTTTGATACCATCGAAGCGACGAAGGTGGCTGAGGCTAACCAGAAGCTCTATATCAATCGTACGGATGGCTTCATCGGCACAGGTCTGAAGAAGGATGAGTTTGTATGCAACTGCTCTGATATCGATGATGTCATCATCTTCTACCGTGACGGTAAGTTCAAGGTGGTACGTGTGGCCGAGAAACTGTTTGTGGGCAAGAATGTGCTGTGGTTGGGTGTGTTCAAGAAGAACGACAAGCGTACTATATATAATATGGTGTATCGTGACGGTAAGAACGGACCCTGTTATATCAAGCGCTTTAACGTGACGGGTATCACCCGCGACCGTGAGGTGGACCTGACACAGGGTACACCAGGCTCACGCGTGCTTTACTTCACCGCCAATCCCAATGGTGAGGCAGAGGTTATCAAGGTGACACTCGACGCCTCCGTCCTGGAGAAGCATCCGCGTATGAGCATCTTCATTGAGCGGTCGTTTGCCACCATCGATATCAAGGGACGACTGTCGAAGGGTAACCTGCTGACGAAGTTTGCCGTCCATCGCATCACCCTGAAGTCGCAGGGACACTCTACGCTGGGTGGCCGCAAGGTGTGGTTCGACCCCGATGTGAACCGTCTGAACTACGATGAACACGGCCGACTGCTGGGTGAGTTCTTCGATGAGGACCAGATACTGATAGTACTGCCTAATGGTGACTACTACCTGTCGAACTTCGACCTGAACAACCATTATGAGGACAGCATACTGCGTATAGAGAAGTATGAGCCCGACAAGGTGTGGACCTGCGTGCTCTTTGATGCCGACAACCAGGGCTATCCCTATATGAAACGCTTCCAGATGGATGCCACGAAACGCAAGCAGAACTTCCTGGGTGAGAACCCCGTATCGAAGTTGGTGCTGCTCACCGATGTGGTCTATCCGTTGGTGAAGGTGACCTACGGTGGTGCTGATGCGTATCGCGGTTCGGAGGAGATTGATGCCGAACAGTTCATTGCCGTCAAGGGCTATAAGGCCAAGGGTAAGCGTGTCTCTACCTGGCAGATAGAGAGCATTGAGGAACTGGAGCCTGTTCGTTTTCCGGAAGAGCCGGAAACGCCGGAGAATCCGGAATCTCCGGAGAAACCAGAGGAGAACGCAGACCCCGATGCCGGCAAGAGCCAACAGCAGGTGATTGACGAGATGACAGGTCAGCTAAGACTATTTGATGATGAGGCGTAGGATAGGTCTTTTGGCATTTGGCTGTTGGCTGTTGGCTGTTGGCGCCCGGGCGCAAAGCTATCAGATAGGTATTGGACCTTCGCAGGTGCTGGATACCTATCTCTCTCAGGAGAAGTTCAACGGTACGGGACTGAGCTTCCTGAGTATCAAGGAGCATCAGAAGAAGGGACGACAGTGGTCCACCATCTTCCAAAACCAGGTGAACGCATCGTTGGCTAAGGACCGTGCCGACAATGAGTCGATGATGGAAGCCTGCTACAACTTCATGGTGGGACGCTACAGGGCATTCCGTTTGGTGGATGACCATCTGACGTTGCAGGCTGGTGGACTGGCAAACCTGGGCGTCGGCTTTACCTACAACACAAGGAATGGTAATAATCCTGCACAGGCCCGACTGGGACTGCAACTGATGCCGTCGGGTATTGCTACCTACCGTTTCCCGCTGTTCAAACGACAGACGATGGTACGCTATGAGGTGGACCTTCCACTGATAGGCCTCGTGTTCAGTCCTAACTACGGACAATCATACTACGAGATGTTCTCGTTGGGTAACTACGACCATAACGTGGTACCCACGACCTTTGTCTCAGCTCCTTATTTCCGTCAGCAGCTGACCCTCGGCTATGATATTGGGCGTTCAACCATGTTGACCCTCGGCTATCTGGGCGACTACCAGCAGCTGAGTGTCAACAATCTGAAGCAACACGTCTATTCCCATCGGTTCCTTGTGGGAGTCGTTTTGAAAAGGTGAAATGGCAAATAGTAAAAAAGGTAAAAAAAGTAAAAATAGAAAAAGTGAAGAAGTTCTTTTTATATGATAGGCTGCACAAGGTAAAGGCGATAGTCCTTTTACCCTTTTACCTTTTTACTCTATTACTATTAGGCTCGTGCGTTGACGAGGAACAGTTTGAGGATACCCCACAGGGTAACCTCGAGGCGTTGTGGAAGATGATAGACGAGCACTACTGCTTCCTGGACTATAAGCACGAGGCTTATGGACTTGACTGGAATGCTGTCTATAATAAGTATAAGGTACGCGTGAACGGGGATATGTCGGACCTGCAGCTCTTCGAGGTGCTTACCGATATGCTTGCTGAATTGCGCGACGGACACGTGAACCTGTCGGCAGCCCACGACCTTGGTCGCTACTGGTCGTGGTATGAGGACTATCCTATGAATTTCAGTGACTCGCTCTACCGTCGTTATATGGGTACCGACTATAAGATTGCCTCTGGGCTGCGTTATCGTATCCTGGATGACAATATTGGTTACGTGCGCTACGAGAGTTTTTCGTCACCTATCGGCAATGGTAATATTGACGAGGTGCTCTTTCATATGATGCTCTGTAGGGGTATGATCATCGATATCCGTGAGAACGGTGGCGGTGATCTGACGAATGTGGAGAAACTGGCGGCGCGCTTCACGAACGAGAAGACGTTGGTGGGTTATATACAACATAAGACTGGCAAGGCACATAACGACTTTTCATCGATGGAACCGCGCTATTTGGAGCCTGCCAAGAACGTCCGATGGCAGAAGCCCGTCGTGGTGCTTACCAACCGTCATGTGTTCTCGGCAGCCAACGAGTTTGTGATGTATATGAAATCGTTGCCTCAGGTGACCATTATAGGCGATCATACGGGTGGTGGTGCTGGTATGCCTTTCACCAGCAGTCTGCCTAACGGTTGGGCTGTGCGGTTCTCTGCCGTACCCTTATATGATGCCAACAAACAGCCCATGGAGTTTGGTATCGATCCCGATTACTTCGTACAACAGACCGATGAGGACTTCCAGAAAGGTAGGGACTCGCTGATAGAGTTCGCGAGACAGTTTTTGTCCAAATAATTTGGTGGTTTCAAAAAAAAGCATTACCTTTGCACCGCATTTTCAGAATGCACCCTGTTTCTGTCGGCATAGCTCAGTTGGTTAGAGTATCACCTTGACATGGTGGGGGTCCTTGGTCCGAATCCAAGTGTCGACACAAAGTACAGCGATGTCCGCGAGTCATCGCTTTTTTATTAGCCGCATGCGCCTGTGGCGGAATTGGTAGACGCGCTAGACTTAGGATCTAGTATCTCACGATGTGCAGGTTCGAGTCCTGTCAGGCGCACAGTTCAAACGTGAGTCCTGTCAGGCGTACGAAATAAAAAAGGCAATCTTCAGTCGAAGGTTGCCTTTTTTGTACACTGTGGACAGATGCCTTTGAGAAGGTAGTTGGCCGATGTGATAGTGAAACCCTCCGGCACCTCGATGGCAGGAAGGGACGAACCTGTGAGACAATAGGTGCGTCGGCAGCGTTCGCAATAGAAATGGGGGTGCAGGTCATCATCGGCCTCATGGTCGTGGCTGTGGCACAGCTCATAGCGCGCACTTCCCGTGCCATCTTCGATGACGTGTACCAGATGGTGCTCGCGGAAGAGTGTAAGTGCACGGAAAATACCGGACTTGTCAATTGACAAAATCCGGTATTCCAGTTCTGTGAGCGACATCGGACTGCCTGCCGTGGCCAGTGTCTGTGCCACGAGGATGCGGTTGGCTGTCGGCTTGATGCCGTGCTGTTCCAACAGTTCAGCCGTCTCTACGTGTCCCACGCCGTCAGTTTTTTACCCTTTTAGTCCAGTGCGTAGGTGACAGTCGTCACGACACGGATCTTCTTGATATAAGGTGTGTTTTGGTCACGATCCTCAATCTCGAACTGTCCCTGACCTGCGGTGGTGATGCCATTGAGATCAGAATCGCTGGCCTTGGCAAATTCCTCAGCGGTCTTCTGGGCGTTCTTGATAGCTTCAGCCATCATCTCGAGTTTTACGTTTTGGAACGATGTGTACTCATACGAGGGATAGCCGCTCTCAATGGCCACACCCTGCTCCAGCAGGTCACCCTGCTTGTAGATGACATCGTTGACCTTCTGCACGTCCTTGGTATAGACGGTGACAGTAGTGCTGGCTGTGTAACGGTAGTTCTTACGGTTCTCGCTCCATGTGTTAGCCTCCAAGTCGTTGACGGTTGGCGGATTGATAGTGATGTCTTTCTCGTTGAGTCCGTTCCTTACGAGGAAGGCTTTGATCTTGTCGGCCTGCTGACTGATGCGCATATAGAGCTCAGGCAGGTCGTCGCCCATCTCTGTGGTGCTGACACTCCACGACACCTGGTCAGCGTTGACTTCACGCTCAGCCAGGCCCTTCACAGTTACTTGGCGGTCTTTGTTGGCAAAGTTGTCAATACCGCTCTTGATGAACCATCCCAGTGCAATCATTCCGACAGCCAGGATGATAGCTTCTTTGATTCTGTTCATAGCTTTTTCCTTTAGTGTTGATACTATTCACTAATCACTTAATATTCCCAACCTTAATCAGATATTCTCCAATCTGGACGGCATTCAAGGCGGCACCCTTACGGATCTGGTCACCTGAGAGCCAGAACGTCAGTCCGTTGTCCTCGGCAAGATCCTTGCGTACACGTCCAACGAAGATATTGTCCTTGCCTGCGGTATGCAGCGGCATGGGGTAGGTGAGGGTAGCGGGATCATCGACGAGTGTGCAGCCAGGAGCATTGGCAATGGCCTGCTGCGCCTCCTCGACGCTGAGAGGACGCTCGGTCTCAATCCATACGCTCTCAGAGTGAGAACGCAGGCTGCTGACACGTACGCAGGTGGCCGAGCAGCGGGCATCGGTGTGCATGATCTTCTGTGTCTCATTGAACATCTTCATCTCTTCCTTGGTGTAACCATTGGGCTGGAAGACGTCAATCTGAGGAATGACATTATAAGCTAACTGGTGGGGGAACTTCTTGATGGTCTTCACCTCGCCAGTCTCGATAATCTCGCGATACTGCTGTTCCAACTCTGCCATAGCTGCAGCTCCGGCACCGCTGGCACTCTGGTAGGACGACACGCGGATGCGCTTGATGTGACTGAGCTTCTCCAGTGGTTTCAGCACCACCACCATCATAATCGTGGTGCAGTTGGGGTTGGCAATGATGCCGCGTGGACGCATCAGGGCATCCTCGGCATTACATTCGGGAACCACCAAGGGAACGTCGTTGTCCATGCGGAAGGCAGAACTGTTGTCGATCATCACACAACCATACTTGGTGATGTCCTCGGCAAACTCCTTCGACGTGCCGGCACCGGCACTCGTGAAGGCGATATCGATGTCTTTGAAGTCATCACCATGCTTCAGCAGTTTCACCTCCAACTCCTTACCCTGAAAACTGTACTTACGTCCGGCAGAGCGCTCTGAGCCAAACAGCACCAGCTCGTCCATCGGGAATTTTCTTTCATCGAGCAGTCTCAAGAACTCCTGCCCTACAGCGCCACTAGCGCCAACAATTGCTACTTTCATTAGTCTGATTAGTTATAAATCGGTTGCAAAGATACGCATAATTGACCAAAAACTATTGTCCTTTAACTCCCTTTAACTCCTTTAACTTCTTTAACTCCCCAAAAATGTAGTACCTTTGCACTCGAAATGAGACTGTTGTTAGCTTCCAGCGCCCTTGTTCACGATCCCACCATGATCTTTTTCGTGGTGTTGCTGATTATTCTCTTTGCCCCTATCATCATGAGCAAACTGCGTATTCCTCACATCATCGGCATGGTGCTGGCGGGCGTGATTATCGGTGGTCATGGTCTGAATATTCTGGAACGTGACGACTCATTTGAACTCTTTGGACGTGTAGGTCTGCTGTACATCATGTTTCTGGCGGGCTTGGAGATGAACCTTAGTGACCTGAAAAAAAACGCTCTGCGAATGTCGATGTTTGGCGTACTGACCTTCTTCGTACCTTTCGTGATGGGCTATTTCGTGGGCGTCGGTCTGTTACATTACTCACCAGCAGCCTCTATGCTGCTGGCATGTATCTTGTCGTCCAATACGCTTATCGCCTATCCTATAGTGGGGAAATATGGCTTGCAGAAACATAACTCGGTAGTGCTCAGCGTAGGCTCGTCGATGATGGCGCTGTCGTTGGCACTTATCGTGATAGCGGCTTTCTCTGCCGCCTATCAAGGGAGTTCCGATGTGTTGTTCTGGCTGACGTTTGTTGGCAAGGTGGTGCTCTTCTGTGCTGTGTCGGTGTTCTTCTTACCACGTCTGACGCGTTGGTTCTTCCGTCGCTACAATGATGCAGTGATGCTGTTCACCTATACCATGTCGGTATTGTTTCTCATGGCAGCTGCCAGCGATGCCTGCGGACTTGAGGGTATCTTCGGCGCGTTCCTTGCCGGACTGATTCTGAACCGTTTTATCCCGGGTGTGTCGCCCTTGATGAACCGTGTGGAGTTCATTGGTAATGCTCTGTTCATTCCTTATTTCCTGATAGGTGTGGGCATGCTCATTGATGTAAGGGTGATGTTCAATGACATGGCAACCGTCTGGGTGGTGTTATGCATTGTTTTCTTTGGTACTTTTGGAAAGGCCATTGCTGCCTATCTGTGTTGCCTTGGCTTCCGTTTCCCTGTTTCTTCCGGGCACATGATGTTCGGTATGACAACAGCTCATGCTGCAGGTTCTATTGCAATGGTGATGGTCGGCATGCGTCTGCTGTCGCCAGCCGGTATACCACTTGTTGACAATACGATGCTCAACGGTGTGGTAATGATGATTCTGTTTACGTGTATCATCAGTTCCATTACAGTGGATCAGGCCTCACAACAGATATTACTACGTGAAAAGCTGCATGTCAAAGACGAGGAGAAACAGCGTGGTGATGATGAAAAGATACTATTGCCATTACAGCATGCTGATGACGCAGATAACTTGGTGAAGTTGGCTATTATGATGCGCAACACCCGCCTGAATCGTGGACTGGTGGGTATCAACGTGGTATATGATGATCGGTACAGCGTAGAGAATAGGGCAGCAGGTCAGCGCGTGCTTGATGCTGCCGTACAGACTGCCAGTAGCGCTGATGTCCGTATGCAGACTCAGAGTCGTCTGGCAACCAATATTGCCAACGGCATCAAACATGCTTTCAAGGAAAACTACGCATCGGAGATAATTCTCGGCATGCATCGCCGTAAGTCGCCTACCGATTCGTTCTGGGGAGCCTATACACAGGGCCTTATAACGGATATCAACCGTCAGGTGATGATCTGTCGTCTGAACCGTCCACTCAACACGATACGCCGCATTGTGGTGGCTGTACCGTCGCGTGTGGAGTTCGAGTCGGGTTTCTATAGATGGATAGAACGTTTGTCGCGTCTGGCGGAGAACTTGGGTTGTCGCATCGTGTTCTACGGTCGTCAGGGTTGTCTGGAGCTTATCCGTGAATATATAGAGCACCGTCATCCACAGGTGCGTGGTGAATACGAGGTGATGGAACACTGGAAAGAGCTTACTACGCTGGAAATCAAGGAAACCTATCTGTTGGTGGTCATCACGGCGCGTGTCGGTACGGTGTCTTACAAAGCAACGTTCGAGTATCTGCCGCGTGAGCTTACCCAGTATTATCCTGACTGCTCCCTCATTATCCTCTATCCAGACCAGAACGGTCAACCACAGGATGCAATGACCTTCACGGCTCCTCAACAGCAGACTGACGAAAGTGCCTATGTCCAGCTTCTCGGTTGGTTGCAGCGTTTCAAACACCATGGTAGCCAATAAGCCCTATTAGTCCAATAAGTCCCATAAGCCCTATTATATGATAGAACTCCAAAACATCACTAAGAGCTTCGGCTCGTTACAAGTACTTAAAGGTATTGACCTCACTATAGAAAAAGGCGAGGTGGTTAGCATCGTTGGCCCCAGCGGTGCGGGAAAAACCACACTCCTGCAGATTATCGGCACCCTCGACCGACCCGATACCGGTAGTGTGTTTGTCGATTCCATCGATGTAACCTCTCTTTCTCAGAAAGCCCTTAGTGACTTCCGCAATCGCCATCTGGGATTTGTGTTCCAGTTTCATCAGTTGCTACCTGAGTTCACAGCTATTGAGAATATCATGATACCGGCATATATTGCAGGTACATCAAACAAAAAGGCCAAACAACGGGCTGAGGAGCTGTTGCAGTTCATGGGACTTAGCGACCGTGCCCACCATAAACCAGCTGAATTGTCGGGAGGTGAACAGCAGCGTGTGGCAGTGGCAAGGGCGCTGGTCAATAATCCCGCTGTTATCTTGGCTGATGAGCCCTCTGGTTCACTTGACACGAAAAACAAACAGGAGTTGCATCAGTTATTCTTCGACCTTCGTGACAAGTTCGGACAGACTTACGTCATCGTCACCCACGATGAGCATCTGGCAACCATCACTGACCGTACCATCCATATGTCTGACGGCCAGCTTACAGTATAAACACTATGATAAAACTCGGTGATTACAATACCCTTCGCGTTGTCAAACACGTAGATTTTGGCTTCTACCTCGATGGAGGCGAAGCTGGTGAGATACTCCTTCCCCAGAAATATGCACCAAAAGACTTGAGCGCCGGACAAGAGATAGAGGTTTTCATTTATCTCGATCAGGAAGAGCGTCCTGTAGCTACTACAGAGAAGCCTATTGCCAAAGTTGGTGAGTTCGCTAGTCTCGAGGTGGCATGGATCAATCAGTATGGTGCATTCCTGAAATGGGGACTGATGAAAGACCTCTTTTGTCCTTTCCGTGAGCAGAAGCAGCGTATGGTACAGGGACGCTCCTATATTGTCTATATCAAGGTTGATGAGGAGAGTTATCGCCTCATGGCTACCGCTAAGGTAGAGAAATACCTTCTCCCAGCTCCTAATTCCAATGCCACTCCCTCAGCCGCCGTTCCTGACGGTTCTCCGTCAGCTACCATTCCCGATGGCTCCCCGTCGCGCATGTACAAGCATGGAGATGCTGTTGACTGTCTTGTGTGGCAGAAGACCGACCTGGGCTTCAAGGTGATTGTTGACAATCGTTACCAGGGGCAGCTCTACGACAACCAGATCTTCAGACCTCTGCACAGCGGTGACCGTCTGACGGCCTATATCGACCATGTGCGACAGGATGGTAAGATTGACCTTACATTACAGCCTACAGGTCGTCAGCAGACACTTGATTTTGCCGAGGTGCTCCTCCGCTATCTCTATGAGAACAACGGCTATTGTGATCTCGACGATCATGCACCATCAGAACTAATCGCTGATCGCTTCAAAGTGAGCAAGAAAGTGTTTAAGAAAGCCATCGGTGATCTTTATCGTCGTCGTCTCATCACCATCGCTCCAGATGGTCTTCACCTGCAATAAGGATATTTGCCTTTGTCTGTTACGATTCGGAACAGACTAGAACTATATGAGTGGGATGTAGAGGCTGAGACCGGCATTGACGTGGCTGAAATCGAGGAGGGCGACTTGTACGAGGAAATACTTGAACAGACGACAGTCGGCACCGATGTTCATTTCGCATCCGTCCCATTCGGAAATGAGACGCAGTTGCTGATAGAACGCTGGCTGAAAGGTGATACCGCCGACAACACCGTTCCACTTGCGATTAAAGTCCCGATCCCATTTGCGATATGTAAGATGTCCGCCAATGATGTTCTTTTTATAGTTCAGGTGTTTCGATAGACTCAAGAAATAGTTTTTATTGTAGTTGCTAGAAGATTCCCCTTCGTCTCCTGATCCCCATACATCATTACCACCAAAAGCTACTGACGGCCACCACTTGTCTTCCTGGATGGCTTGTATCTTTACGGAGAAATAACGATCCTTGGCATAGAATCCTACTTTGTTGCTGGAATCCAGGTTTTTATGGAACTTCCAGAGCGTATAGCCGTAGCCCACCTCAATCCATCGGAAGGGTGTAACACTCAGGTAGTTGGTGAGCGAATTGAACTTCTTCCCGTCAATTCTCATCCTGTCGGGCATCATGGCCTTAGGGATATAGTGGGCTCCGACACGAGCTATACCAACAGAATCCATGTCTGCGGTGGGCACATGAATAAGTCCGTTGATGCCGCAATACTGTTGGGCATGCAGATTACCAAAGACTGCAAATACCGTTATAATGAATGTCAGAAGTAGTCTTTTCATCACTGTTATTCGTTGAAATTACCCGTTCCCCAGGGGATGTGTATTGGATATGTCCTTTCGTTCTCTTCAGGATCGGTAGTGTACTTCTTCATTGAGTAACCATCGGACTGAGCATTGTAGGTTAGGCGGAAATTGGAGGCAGGACGTACCACCACCGCTTTTTTCTGCTTCTTATAGGGCGGTAGCATCATCACCACCCTAAAACCGCCACCGTACCGATGGGTGCCTTTATAGTACTGCGATGGTGCCAACTCGTGATATTGTGAAAACATGGAGATGGAGCAGTGATTAAAGTGCCGTATGATTTCTACTTCTACGCCATAGTCTTCGTTTAAGTAGCGTCCTCCATTAGCCCTCAGTTCCGTAGCCCATTTGTCTAACCATATACGTCCGCCAATAATGCTAGTAAAACTCCATTTCTTGGTTTCAAAAAATGTTTCTCCGCTTCTTGACAAGTCAGTGCCAATTGCCCAATGATTGGTAATACCTACCTGAGTATTCAGTAACAGCCAGGAATTGATGGGAAACATCCAACGAAGGTCGCCTCCATACCTACTCTTACCAAACAGTCCGCCCGTTATTTTGAAATGCTGTCGGATACTTTCAAAGTGCAATTCCTTAGAGATGTTGGCCATGCTCAGTCGTAGCCATCCGTCTTTATCGGCATAGCCTTCGTTAATAATTGGTACTTGCGCCTGTAAGCCTATTTGCCAGTCTTTGCCAAGATTGATTTTCGCACCTGGTGTCAGGTTGATAAGCACATTATACAGACGTGCAAAGTTGACATCTGCATAGTTGAGTTCGGCACCACAGAAAAACTCTGCGATGGGTGTCTCTTGTGCTTGAGCCTTACTGCATGCAAATAGACAGAAGAGAGGAATGAAAAGTAGCTTCTTTATCATCGTTTGTTTATTGCCTGCAAAGGTATATATTTTTATTGGATTAATAGCTTTTTTAATAAAAAAATGCCAGGTTGGAATCTCCAACCTGGCAAAATGTATTTACTTTAAGATAATTAGTCGTTGCTACCACCACCATGTGTAGGTTCAATTTCAGTCCAAATCTGATATGGGAAGACGGTGGCATCGCCGTATTCTGTAGCAGTGAAGCCTGCATTAGAATCAATAATGCTGTATTTCTTCTCTGTAACTGTCTGCCATCCCTGCAGATACATGGTTCCATAGGGGTGTACCTTTTCAGCAGGAGTAAAGATATAGGTCTTCGTAACTTCCTTTGCACTCTTCACAATACGAGTACCATACTTACGAATCATCATCTTGCGGAGGAAGTCAGTCAGGGCAGATGCACTGTTCTGGTTGTTCTTCAGAACTACACCACTCAACATCTTATAGTTCATTGAGCTCAGGTTTACTGTAGATGCAGTGTTGTTGGTGAATGGATTTGCTGTAATACTGATCTGAGTGCTCTTGCCTTCCTCTTCTTTCACTCTCACACCAAAACCGAACGACTGTGTACGGAGGGTACTCAGTTTGATGATAATCTGGTTTGGCTGTGTAATATCAATGGACTGGATACCATCTTCAGGATTGTTCATATCAACACTTGTCCATGCATCACCAGTATATGTGCGGAACAGCTGAATAGCACTCTTCACGTCTTCGGGCATCGTAATAACAATATCGAAAGTAAGTCCTCCTGGCATTTCGATGATGTATGGACCTGCATTGACACCAACACCAGCCAGCAACTCGTTGCCACCAGGCATGGTTGTGGTAGCACGGGTCCTGCGTGACTCAGCTATACGGTTTGCTCTTGCAACAGCCTGAGCATCTTCAAGGCTGGTGATGTTTGTCAGTGTAATCTCAAAATCTTCAATGCCCTCCAGACCTTGAGACTGCTGGTTAATCTGATCGTCGATGTCTGTGTAGTCTTGACCGGTAATGGCAGGAGTCTGTGCATTCACGTTGATATTCTCGTCAGTGCTGCTGACATCCTCACCTTCATCATCGGAGTGGCTGGTTGTCTCAATGGTGATTTCGTCACCAGTCTGTGCTTCACCTCCAAACGAAACAGCGTCTGACTCGACATTTTTTGCCAAATAGAAAGTCTTTTCAACGGCTTCAGCAACAACGTTGTCGTTCACGGTCGTAAGAGCCAAGGTGACGGTCTCTTCAACTGATTTATAGTCATTGCATTCTACAACGATGGTATATTCACCATCTGACAGGTTTCCGTATGTAAAAGTGTTATCAGTAACAGAAACGTTAGTACCATTGATTGTTACTGTAGCACCGTTCAGTGCGGTACCGTCAGCTTTGAGAATCACACCGCTGATAGAGTGTTTGGGAAGAATTTTCTCTTCCTGTTTTTGACCAGAACTACCTTCCTCAGTGTGACATGCTGAGAAAGCAACTGCAATTCCTAATCCAAATGTAAGGATTAGGCTTTTTGTAATGAACTTTTTCATACGTTTATAAATTTCAAAATTTAATGATGTTCTCGTTCTTAATTGATTATAAATCTGTGCAAAGGTACAAATTTCTTGTATTTAGAAATGCAAACTTATTATATTATTAACATTTTTTATACAAATTAACGGAAGATGACTTTCTTTGTTGTGGTTGTACCGTCATTTTTAAGTGTCTTCTGGATGAGTAAACCTTTTGCAGAAGGTTGTACCATGTGACCCTGCAAGTCGTAGTAGAACACGTTCTCATTGCCAGAAGACATAGACATAATACCATTGTCAATCATGGTCATGGTGATATTTTTATACTCAGTATCGAGCATTTCTCCTTGACTTGGAACTAATGTCTTATAGCTTTCTGCGGTAATTGTTCCTGTTTCCTGGTCATAAATGAATTCTGCGCCACCGAATACCTGATTGTATTCAAACATACCCCAAGCAAGATATGTACCAAGGAGCCAATTGGGTACAATAATCTTGTTGTCACTCAGTGTTCCTTTTACCCATGCTTCAGGAATATCTTTACTCAGTCCTTGGAAATAGAACTCGTTTTCTTGCTTTATCACTTTAATGGTTTTATCAATTTCTTCATCCGAAGTAAATAATCCATCGCCTTCAATTGTGGCTTTTAACTGATATGTCATTACGACAACATCGTTTTCAGGCAGCATAACCGTTGTTGTGGAATAATCGAAGTAGAAGACCATGAGCCGTTTGATACGAGCTTGGTTGCCGCTCTCGTTAGGTACGTTGAATACAACCGAGTTAGCGTCGCCAGTCCAAATGCCGATACTATCGGTTATGGTAAACACACCTTCGTTAGCATCTAATTTCGCAGGTTTAGAAGTGTCGAATACGAATGCAATTGTGCCAATAGCCTTGTCTGTGGAAGAAATAGTTAGTGTGTTACCGGCGTACATACGTACAGCCTGACCGCTATTATAATATTTTGGGTTATTATTGTTAGTTGCCTTGTCAAACAAGAAGTTGGTTGTACCTAAGTTGATTGCTGTAACATCTGTTGCATTTTCGTAACCTTGTTTTGCTGCCACCCACATGTCACCTTCGTTGATGGTCATACCTGCGTAGATAATATCATCACGATTAATCTCGTATGCTTGATGGCTGGCATACAGATTGTTCATCAATCTAAAAGATTGATTGTCTGAATCGTAGGACAAACGAATAGCAGCAGGGTCATCAACAACAGCCAGGGGATTCAGGTCTTTCTGGTCCAGCTGATCGCCTACAGCATAAACATTACCAAATGCATCGTAGCCCATGTATTGGCCGAGAGGGAAAAACACGTCTTCTTGAGTTTGGTTGAACTGACCTTTAAGCCAGCCTTCTGGCGTGTTCTTGATGAGACCTTGTATGTAAATATCTTCACCGTGGAAAAGAACGTTTACAACTCCAGCTGTTTCTGTCTTGCCTTGTCCATTGTTATAGGTTGCTTCATATGGCATCTCCATGATATTAGCAGGATCATAGCCTTCAGGCAGCTGAACGAGGGCAGGACGTTCGCCTACATATATACCCGTATATTCTCCCAGAATGGTGGAATTGTTGTAGTTGAGGTCGCTGTTGTTGATGATGAGTTTACTCTCAGCAGTGTAGCTGCCCAAATTCTCATCGTAGTCCAATGTGAAGGGCGCCAAGTTCTGACCGTCACCGCTTAAGCCTGCCAGGAAATATTTCTGATCATTTTTGACTGTCAATAATTGAACAGGGAAGGTTACAACACCGTCTTTTTTCAAACCTTTTGCCCATACCTCTGGCAGCATGGGAACCAAGCCTTGTACGAGGATGGTATCGCTGCCCTCCTTGGTTGCAACCCATATTTTGGCGTCATCCAAGAATTTACAGGTTCCATCTTGCCAGAAGGCACCTCCCAAAGGATGATCTTCAGTCACAAGTTGTTCTTTTTCCTCTTGGCTTACCTCGGTTGTCTCTGTCTTCTCTATGTATTTTGTTAGAACAGTTGACCATTCACCACGACCAGCAAATTCGTCGTTATCAGACCAAAAGTTGCCTAGTGGTGTCATTTTGTCTGTTAGTCTTAAACTCAGGGTTTGGCTTTCCTCGTTTTCAATGATATCGTATATAACCTCGGTGATGGTTTCATCACGTTTGAAGATTTTCTGGTCTTCATCGAATTTTCCGACGGCTAAGATAACATCAATACCGCTGTTGTCGTATAAAACCTGTGGTAGGACCACTGTGATAGTCTTTCCATCCTCACTAAGGGTTCCTTTAACATAAGTGCCATGAGTATAGCCATATACGGGGTCTTGCAAATAAACCTGTCGGTCAGCTCCGAATACAATAGTCATGGAACCACCTTGGTTACCTTCGTAAATATAGTTGTCGTCACCATATTTCTTTGGGTAATAGGCTTTTCCTTCACGGGTGTAAGTGGTGGGTTCTCCTTCTACCTCTGTGATGGGTGCATCTTGTGCAAAACACAGTGTTGAGGTCATAAAGGAAAACAACAGGGCTATGAGTAAACGTTTTTCCATGTTTTTAGTTGGTTTTGCGGTTGGTAATAGAGTTGTTAAAAAGAAAAGCCGACAAGTTATTCGCTCATCGGCTTTTCTGTGATGGGGTTATTCGTTTGACTTACTTTACCTCAACAACGGCACGACGGTTGTAAGAGAATGGGTTGATGTTGTCAACACCACCAACAGCCTTCACTTCAATCTGGCTCTCGGCAACACCCATCTTCACGAGCTCAGCCTTAACGGTCTCAGCGCGCTTCTCAGACAGCTTCTGGTTGAATGCAGCACTACCAGTCTTTGAGTCAGCAGAACCAGTCACAACGAGTGTCTTATTGTTTGCCTTGGCAGCATCTGCCAGACCCTGCAGGTTCACGAGGTCCTTCTTAGAGGCAACCTTAGCGCTACCAATGTTGAAGAATACGCTGACAGGAGCAGCAGTCACTTCCTTCACGGTCACAGTCTTAGCCTCGGGGCACTTGTGGTTCTTGATGAGGTTGTTCAGACGGTCAATCTCGCCATTAGCATTGTTCAGCTCACCATTGAGAGCGTCAATCTGGCTCTCGTAAGCCATTCTGATTGCGTCCACATCGGGAACATTGTTCCAACCCACAGTCTTACCCAGGTTTAGGGTCAGACCAACCTCAGCTGCGAAGTAGCGGTCAGAAGCGGCAATTGAAGTAGCATACTTGTTGTGGCCAAAGGTCTCACCCTCGAGATCATCGTCAGAGAGGTTGAAGTTAACATCAAAGTTCAAAGCCAGTCTGCGAGACAGTTTCCATGTATTCAGGACACCAATGCTACCTGCATGGCCGTTCTCGTTAGCATCGAAGTTACGAATCATACCTACACCAACATAAGGAATGAAGTTCCAAACGCGGTTGGGGTTGTAACCACAGAACATATTGCTCAGGTTGAACATCACCTGCTCCTGAAGGTTCAGAAACTTGATAGCGTTTGTTTTAGCGTCCTCAGAACCTACTGAGCGACCCCAGATACCTGTAGCCTTTGTGCGGAGTCCGATACCAGGAGTAAACCACTTACCAATAGCGATAGAGGGAGATACATTGCTGCGGAAGCTCTTGAAAGGACTCTTGGAATAACCAAGACCTTTCTCCTGATTTGAGTAGAAAGCATCGAAACCAACATTAGCCTGAACAAACCAGTTGCTCCAGAAAGAGTTGGTTGCAACACTGTACTTTAACGTCTGATCCTGTGCCATAGAAGCAGCAGAAACACCGGCAAAAGCCAATACTAAAAGAATCTTTTTCATAAGAGTACTTATTTATTAGTGTATACTATATATCAAAATTCGGTGCAAAAGTAGATAATTTAATTTGAACTGACAACAAAAAATGTAAATAAAATGTATTTTTGTAGTTAAAAAGCGTTAAAACACCAATGTTTTACCTTTTTTTGTTAAAAAATTGAATTATTTCGAATCCAGCAGATGTTCAATGTCACTTTGTGGAAGGATGGTAAGAATTGTACGTCCGTCGGGCGTATAGTTAACGTTTGAGCAGGCAAAGAGTGCGTTTACCACCTGTTCCATCTCTTCGTTGTTGAGTACCTGACCTTCTGGAATAGCAGCATGTCGGGCGAGACTCAGTGCAAGAGCAGACTGCCACTCCTTGCCGTTGGTCTGTCGTTGTGCCTCAACATCAGCGATGATATGACGTACCAGCATGACTGGGTCGGTGCCCTCGCTACCGGATGGTACACCGTTTATTGCATAGCTACCACCTCCAAGGTCACTGATGTCGAATCCCATATCTGCCATGAGGGGCATGATGGTCTGCATAAACACACGTTCAGAGGGTGATAATTCAATCACCTCGGGGAACAATACTTTCTGAATGCTTGCCGAATGGTGGTTCAGTCGTTCGAGAATCTGTTCATAGCGGATACGGATATCTGCACGGTGCTGGTCGATTATCATGAGTCCCGACTTAACGGCAGTCATGATATAGCGCCCTTTATATTGATAGTGCACAGGCGATTTCTCCGCAATGATATCGTTCTGCGTGGTATGGGGGAAGACATCGGATGTGAAGCCGTCTTCAAATAATGGCTGCTGCTCAATGGCTTTCTCTTGCCGCGGGGTATATAGCTGTTCCCATCCGTCGATAGGTTTTGTTGGTTTCGTCTTGCCTGCAAACGGATTGTAATCGGGTTGATAGCTCACCTGTGGCATTGGAATGTTGTGACGTTGTGGGTCAAAGACAGGAATGTCGGGTCTGCCTTCGGTATCAAAATCGATGGAGGGCACTTCGCAGAACTTCCCGATGGCATCTTTGACGGCAGCCGTGAGAATCTGGAAGATTCCCTGCTCGTTCTCAAACTTAATCTCGGTCTTGGTGGGATGGATGTTCACGTCGATGTCGGCGGCGCTGACATCGAAGTAAATGAAGTAGGGTACCTGTGTGCCAACGGGGATGAGTCGATCGTAGGCACCCGCTACTGCCTT
>Ga0247610_10001993_pt1 | contig 24315 bp, 17 predicted proteins | sample 174DNAGHGhighgp2_FD_193483 | JGI IMG/M metagenome (GOLD analysis project Ga0247610, IMG submission 193483) | Sheep rumen microbial communities from Palmerston North, Manawatu-Wanganui, New Zealand - 1742 DNA GHGhigh gp2 | ecosystem: Host-associated > Mammals > Digestive system > Stomach > Rumen...
CGACAAACGAAGACTGAACCTTTACTTTGAATTGAACATCACAACTGAAATTCCATCAAGTGCTTCGCTACGTTCTGATTATTACATTTCGGGTGTGTATGAGACAAGCGACAAAACTACAATCAAAGCACCGTGGCAGTGGTCGGCGGGCTGCGGATTTGGGTTGCAATACAACATCACGCCCAAAATCGGATTGTTTGCAGAGCCGTCGCTACAATATTATTTCCCACTATCAGGCATCGAAACCTACCGCACAGAGCATCCGAAAATGTTTGTTGTGCCAGTTGGACTGAAATTTTCTTGGTAGCATCATGCAGTACAAACGGTTTTTGTGTACTATATAAGTAGAAAACACAAACAAACGTTTTATTAACAAAATTTGCAAGATTATGAACAGATTCATCAACACAACAGTATTTGCGGTCGCGATGGCGGTCGCAGGCTCGGCACTCAATTCATGCTCGTTGCCAGACAACCACGAGACAGACGCACCCTTCACCACTTGCCCCGTCGCTGAGAAACCGTCGCTCGTATGCAACGGATTTAACGTGATGCCCACGGCAAATGCAGACGGCAACAGCGTCGCGACTTCAGAGGACGGCAACAGCGTGATTTTCACGGAGAACGACATTTGTTATTTTGATGTCAACACCCGCGAACTCAAATTCTTCGGCGAAATGGATTCGCTCTACAAGAAAATCGGCGTGCTTGAAGGCGTCGAGTTTCATCTCGGCGACAAGATGCTGTTTTCGGGCAGTTGCACGTCTGTAAGTCTGGCTTGCAGTCAGATATTCGACGACATTGTGTTGTGTTACGGCGATATTGACGAAGACGGCAATGTCCGCAATGGCTACTACCTTCTCGACTGTTATCCGTCGTGGTACGCCGATTCAGATGTCGTAAAAGCCAACCGTGCCAAACACGCCGGCGATTGGGCAACGTTCATCGAATATCTCGACAGCAAGGGCAAATTGCGCAAGTAATTACCCCAAAAAATCTCCTAAAACTAAAAACGCCTTCTTGGATGGTCAAGAAGGCGTTTTTTTACCTATTCAAATCCCGCAACTGTTTCATTCTTTCCGACGCAAAAACGAAGTCGTCCAACTCCTTGACGCCTGTATTGAAAATTTCGTTGCTACTGCCTTCCCATTTCTTGTGGCCTTTGTAGATAAAGATGATTTTGTCGCCGATTTCCATCACGGAGTTCATGTCATGGGTGTTGACGATAGTAGTGATGTTGTACTCGATAGTGATTTCCTTGATGAGATTGTCGATGACGATGGACGTTACGGGGTCGAGACCCGAATTTGGCTCGTCACAATACAAATATTTGGGATTCAACGCGATGGCGCGGGCTATGGCGACGCGCTTCTGCATACCGCCCGAAATTTCGGAAGGGTACTTGTCGTTGGCGTTGAGGATATTTACGCGTTTAAGACAGAAATTTGCCCTCTCCCTGCGCTCCTCGTAACTCATCTTGGTAAACATTTCCAACGGAAACATCACATTCTCCTCCACAGTATTGGAATCAAACAACGCCCCGCCCTGAAAAACCATGCCCATCTCCTTGCGGATGGCCTTGCGCTGTTTGTCGTTCATATTGGCGAAGGAACGCCCGTCGTAGAGAATGTCGCCCGACGACACCGAATGAAGCCCCGCAATACATTTGAGCAACACAGTCTTGCCCGAACCCGACTGTCCGATGGTCAGGTTGGTCTTGCCCGGCTCAAACTGTGCGCAAATATTGTTCAGCACATTGTGTCCCGAAAACTCCTTATATACATTCCTTACCTCAATCATAGCATCAGTTTGGTGAGTATTAGGTTGAAAAGCAAAACGACTATGCTACTGTAAACCACAGCGTGCGTTGACGACCGTCCAACGTCCAACGCGCCGCCATTGGTATAATATCCATAATAACTTGAAACGGAGGCTATTATATACGCGAATACCAACGACTTAACCAACGAATAAGTTACATAAAACGGTTGGAACATCGACGTAATGACCACCACATAATCATGCGGCGTGAGTCCCCTTGTACCAAAGGATGCCACGTAGCCGCCCAAAATGCCGATTGCCATCGAAAAAATCGTCAATACAGGTATGAAAAGCACAAATCCGACAATTTTGGGCAATATGAGGTACGACGCGGAATTGACGCCCATCATTTCCAAAGCATCTACTTGTTCGGTAACGCGCATTGTGCCAAGCTCGGAGGCGATGTTGGAACCAACTTTTCCGGCGAGGATGAGCGCGACGATTGTGCTTGAAAATTCGAGGAGCAATGTCTCCCTTGTGCCGTATCCGATGAGGTAACGCGGGATTATAGGGTTTTGGAGATTGTAAGCCATCTGAATGGCGCACACCGCACCCATAAAGAACGATATTATCAGCACAATCGCAATGGAACTCACGCCCATACTGTCGATTGCGCGGACGGTGTTGCGCAGAAACACGCGCCAACGCTCGGGCCGCGAAAACACCCGCTTCATCAGCACAAAATAACGACCAATATGGAAAAGGAGTTTGCCCATAGTTTATTCGTCAAACAAATCGGAGAATCTCAAATATTTTCGACAAGTTTCAAATACTCAGCTCCATCGAACCGACTTTAATCAATCCGATACCATTCTCGGCATCCTCTATCGTCTTCATCGTCTCGTCGTTGAGATGCGTCTCCGTTCATTGTCGTAATGTTTTTGTTTCTGCAAAGAAAACGAATAAAAACGAAATTGCAAAATAAATCTGCAAATTGATTTTATTCACGGATTTTCCGCACAATCGTCAGCCCGTCCCTTACCGGCACGATGACATTTTCTACCCGGGGGTCGTTCTGCACGATGTCGTTGAGGGCGATGATGCCGGCGGTGTAAGGGTCGTTGTGCTTTGGCTCGGTGATTACCTTGTCGTACCAAAGTACATTGTCGATGATGATGTAGCCACCCACTTTTATTTTTGGGAACACAACAGAGTAATAATCAGGATATTGACGCTTGTCGCCGTCAATGAAGGCGAGGTCGAAAGTCATATCCATTTCTTTAACAACATCCACAGCGTCGCCAATATGGAGAGTTACCTTGTCAGAAATGCCCGCCTTCTCAAAGAATGAAAGCAACGGATCTTCCATTTCGTCCTTGACCTCAATAGTGTGCAATACCCCACCCTCTCGCAAACCTTTGGCAAGGCAATACGCCGAATAACCCGTAAAAGTGCCTATTTCGAGGATGTTAGTGGGCGCAATCATACGGCTGAGCATCTCTAAGAGTTTGCCCTGCACCGGTCCCGATAGTTGGCGCGGGAAAGTGGTGGTGAGGTTGGTGTGGCGGCGCAGTTGGCGCAGAGCCTCATCTTCGGGGGTCGTGTGGTTTTCTATGTATTCTTCGATGTCCATAATTAATTCAATTAATACAAAAAAAGGCTGAAGCCTCATCAACTTCAACCTTTGTAGTCCCTACGGGAATCGAACCCGTATTACAAGAATGAAAATCTTGCGTCCTAACCGTTAGACGAAAGGACCATCCTTTCAATTGTCATTTCTTCCGATTTGACGGTGCAAAGTTATGACAAGAATTTGAATTGTGCAAATATTTTGACAACTTTTTTTATTTTATTTTATAATTATCTGATATATAAAAACTTAACAAAGCATTCAGACGCATTGCAAAATCATAATTGATGGGTCTTCCGTCCGTGCCACGGGTGCAGGAGGTCGATGCAACAGGCGCATCGGCGGGGAAATCGGAGTTGCCACCCTTTAACTGACTGTCGTTATGTATCATGGCCTTGATGGACGTTACAATGTTGCCTGACACCAAAAGACCGGCGCGGTCGGCTATCATCGCCGTGAGTTGCGACAAAGCCGCATATTCAATCTCTTTGAGGTTGTCGGGGCGATTGCCTTCAAAATTCAGGGCGTTGATGGTCTTTTCAAGCATCTCAGCGGCGGCTGTGGTGTCCTCAATCTCAAAATTGAAATAATTTGCTGTGGACATCAACTTGCCATAATTGAGGATGCAAGTGTAGCGATTGACAATGGGCGCAATGAAATTCGGCTCGGGCGCAAACAATGAAATAACATCCTGACTATGAACGCCATTCACAGAATAATTGCGCCATTGCGGATGGCATGAAAGGCGTGAAAGACCAAGCCTCAGACTCGCAAACTCCCGCGCCATTTCAAAGAGCAACTCGCTGCCGTTCATGTAGTTTTTATTGTCAGTGTCGAGGAGTTCGGCATCAATGATGATGTATTTATTGTCGCCGTCATCGTTGGATATGATGCCCTGATTGCGGTTAGCCAAGACGAAAACATCAACGTCAGTGTCAAAATATTTTGTCAACGACTCATCAAACTCAAACAACAGATGATAATTATTTGTATTGACAAGTTCGCCGTAAGATTTTACAGAAGATATTGATTTGTCGGGAGTTACACGGTCAACCCACTCCGCAAAACCTGAATAAGTCCTGCGCCGTTTTGTACAGTCGGGGATGAAGGATGTTGAACTAATCTTGTCAAATTTGCCCTCCAAAGTTGTTGAGGCTGTGTAAGTATAATTATTGTAGCGCTCCACGTCAAACACAGACAACGCCGCATTCAACCGAACTTTCAGCGCGTCATTCTGGCAATATTGAGCGGCATTAGCCAAATTATTTTCAATCAACGGCTTTGCTAACGCCATTTCAAGCGCAAATTTAAACTTATCCTTATCAGATTCGGCAGCCTTGAAGAGTTCTTCGAGGGCAGCATATTGGAGGCACGGACCTGAATACGGCATATCAGGCGTGGTGTCGAGACCGGGCGCAAGCATTGCCGACGACATATCTCCACACAAATCCAAAGCCTCTTGCGCGAGTTTGCCCGCTTCCTTGCGCTCTCCAATGACATTGAGTTTTTTTGCAATGGAAACACAAATGAAAGCGCGGGCGAGGGTGTCGCTGTCAGTGTCATAATAACGCTTTTTGAGCGCAACCATCATCTCTGCAAACAGTTTTGTGTCATCAAGGCTGTTCTTCACACGGCTTATGACAAAAATCAGCGTTGCAAGTTCAATCGCCGAAAAACTGTATTTTGAAACGAAATCGCCAATTTTCTTTTCAAACTCATTGTCTGATAGTAACGCATTTGCGGTTTCCATCAGTTGGATTGCAAGCAATTTGTTGATGACTTCGGACTTTTCATCTATCGACACGCAAAAATCTATCATCTTTGCGGCAAACTTGGCGAATGGAGAGCCGTCGTTTTCGGCATATATATTAATAAGGTGCGACGCATATTTGCGGTCGTCCTTGCTGTCGCCATTATTAAAATGCAACTGACTGAATGTCAACAATTTTTCTTGCGGCGCGAGGGTGTTTGCGCGGCTCACTTCATCAAAAAGAAAATCGTTGTCGCGGTTAGTCATCCACTTGGTAGTGCCGCAGGTAACGGGGTCGCGCCCAATCTCCGCCTTTACGGTCATAGGGTCGGCGGTGAGGGTCTCGATGTATTTTTCTTGAAGGTTTTTGTCGAGTACAAAGAGGTACGAGCCGTTGGTGGTTGAGAGGTAAAACGCCGAATCCATCTCCGTGGTCTGCGCATTGGACTTTGAGGCGTCGATGCGGTAGATGTCGAGTTTGGCGAGGATGCGCTCACCATCCTCCAAATGCGATGCAAGTATCGTTGACAATCCGGTGCTCGTCGTGTAAAAATACCGTCCGTTGGGCTTCACGGTCTCCGCAACGCCCTCCGGGTACAATCGGATTATGTAGTCCTGCGTGTATTCAAAAATCTTGTCGGTCTTGCCGGAAGATATGATTTCAGAAATCTTGCCCTCAGTGTAGTTGGGGTTTTCGATTTCCTTGGCGGGGACGATGTTGATGTATAGATGAGAATCAATCAGGCTAAACACAACCGCCTTTTTCATCAGTCCGAGCCCAATCGGCGAAAATGTGATGGACTTGATGTCGTCGCCGTGTTGCGCTTCGGTTGCGGTGGCTTTTAGGGTGTCGTTTATATACGAAAACAACGACTTAGAGAAGTCGCCGAAATCGAAACTAAATGGCACAGGGAATACAAGCGCATTATTAAGAAGGCTAATCTTGACCTTTGCGTCCTGACTTAAATCCACTCCGTTTACAAGCCCGCTCAGGATGCTCTGTTTGATGGCAATATGGTTGGTAGCAAGGTCTTTCATATTGTTTGTTTAATGCGCCTTAGAATTTCTTGAACTCTTTGGCAGGGAAGAAGTTGAATTTCATCTCCAAGACGTCCTGAAAATCTTCGCCGTATTCGAGTAGTTCGTCGTCGTCGTAATACCAATTGATGACTACCTCCTTGCCGCTTGCCTTGATGTTGGTGAAGTATTCCAAGAAACGAATCAGATATTTAGCCGAACTCGAATTGAAATATTCGAAGTCCACCCTCACGGTCGTGGTGTCCTGCGGTGCGGCGATATATTCTTCGAGCCACTCTATAAGGGGACGATAGACACTCTCGGTGTTTTCCGGGATGGAACGACCTCCGAGTTCTATCAAGCCTTTCTCAGGGTCGAGGTTGACCCAAGGCGTCTTCATATTTCCTGCGCTAACGATATGCTCCATAGTGGTTCTTTGTGTTATTATATACCGCTGCAAAGTTAATTACAATCGGCGGATAAAACAAATTTTTTTTTATATTTTTTTATTTACTTTTCAGACACTTTCCAATCAACAATATTCTTTTCCTTGCTCGAAAAGTTGACACCCACTTTGATAAGTCGCCGTCCGTCCATCTTGAAACGTCCCGCATAGTCTTTTTCGTTGATTTGGTCGAGGGCGGTCTGCGCGTCCTGATCCATCTTAAACTCAAAGAGATAGACGTACTTATCGTTAACTACAATCGTATCAGCCCTGCCTTTCGATGTGTGGTACTCCGACACGACGAACTGTCCGCAGATAGTGAACACAAGGAAAATGACGTTCTGAAAATCACGCTCCACCCACTTGTCGTTGTCGTCGTTGGCATACGGAATGGTGCTGTACAATGCTTGGAAACGTCCGATAAGGCTCTCGACGTCGCCCGAATAAAAATCGTCCAAGAAATCGCCATAGTTGAACCCCATAACATCGTTTGGCGCACGGTAAAACTCGTCGGCAAGTCCATTCAAAAAACTGAGTTCTATCTCATTGTTTGGAAAGCCAAGCGTATAACGACGAGATTTTGCATCATAACTCTTAATCGTCAGATAACCTGTATAATACAGCAACGGCACCAAATCGGTGTTTAAATCGTCATCCTTGTAGGCTTTCAATCCGTCCTTCGGGTACGAAACATCGTTGACCAAATGGCGGAAATCGTAATAGCCGCTGTGGATGCGTTTCATCAGGACGGACGGATTGCCCGTCTCATACCAATAGTTTTGGAAGTCGAGACCGTCAAAAGCCTTCAGAAGGCTTACGGGGTTGAACACCTTCTCGCCATCTTCGTGGAAAAGGTAACCGTCGTACCAACGTTTCAACTCCGCAATACAACCCTCGAAGGTAAGTGTTTTCTTCTTGGCGAGTTCTTCGATTTCGGGGGTGAAGTTGTCCACCAATTCCTCGTGCGTAATGCCGCAGATGGCTGAAAATTTTTCATTGTCGGTGATGTCATTTGGTTGGTTCAAACCGCTGAAAATTGACGTCTTGGCAAACTTGGTGACACCCGTTATAAAAGCAAAACGTATGTACTTGTCGGCCGCCTTCAACACCGAAAAAAATCCGCGATAAATCTTTTTGGATTCTGTAATGTTCTCACTCGTAATCAGAGGGTTGTCGTATTCGTCAACGATAATTACGGTCTGCAAACCCGTCTTCTCGTTGACAACACGCATATCATATTTGAATCGGTAAGAGAGTTTTTTACCTTCTGATTTGTCGTCGTCTTTTTCTATTTCTTCCTTGATGAAACTTTCATCGAATTGGATTCCGTTCTCAATTTCAAACTCCCTCAATACAATACGGATACTTGTTGTCAAAGTACTCGGCGAAGAATAGTCGCCATCAACAAAATCAAAATACGCTATCGGGTATTTAGTCCACGACTTTTCATAGTCATAGATCTTCAGACCCTCGAAAAGTTCTTTCTTCCCTTCAAAATATGCCCTTAGAGTATTGGCAAACAAACTTTTACCAAACCGCCTCGGTCGGGCGAGAAAATAACTTTTGCTCAGATGTGTAATGCCATACACGTAGTCGGTCTTGTCCACATAGAGACAGCCCGACTCTCTCAGGTCTTCAAAACTCTGAAAACCAATGGGCAACCTGCGTGATATGTCAAATGTAAAAGCCATAATGATCTACGCATTAATTGTTTTGCGCAAAGATAAATGGTTTTGAGGATATTTGCAAAAAAAATATTGCAAGGCGAGTAGGTAGAGTACAACAACTACCCAATCATCCCCGCCAACACTTTCAAATTTTCCTTTTCGTTCTCTGCCTTGCCTTCGGGAGTGGTCATTTGGACAAAAACGTCCTTGAATTTGCCCAAAACCTTGTAGCGGATTATCTTCATCGTGGAATTTACGAGGCCGTTCTGTTCGGAGAATGGCTCGGCTACAATGTGGAACACCGACGGTATCCACTGTTTCGGGAACATATCTTTGTAGGTGTAGTCATCTACAAAAGCAAGGAACGATTTCCTAACCACGTCAAGCAACTTCTCGGGCGAGGTGATGTCGTGTTCCGAAGCGTACTTTTTCAGGCGGTCGCGGTCGAGAGTTATCAACGCCGTGGTGTATTTGCTGTGGTCGTTGTAGAGGACGCACTGAATCACAAAATCCGAACAATTGACAACGGCATCCTCAATCTCCTCTGGCGAATATTTTTCGCCGTCGGCACTGATGAGCAACGCCTTTTCGCGTCCCGTTACGTAGAGGAAGCCATCTTGGTCGAGATAACCCATATCGCCGGTATTGAGGCAGCCGTCATGGATAGTGTCGGCGGTGGCATCAGGATTTTTATAATAACCCTTCATCACGCTCAATCCACGGAGCGTAACGATGCCCTTGGTATTGGGCGGCAACTCCTTGCCGTCATGGTCGAGTATCTTGCAATCAAAACCCGAAAGAACCCTGCCCGACGAGCCGAAACGGTGATAATGCCTTTGGTTGACGCTCACTACGGGCGACGCTTCCGAAAGTCCGTAGCCCTGCATCACGGGCGCACCGATGCAATTGAAAAATTGTTGTTGCTTAATCTCCAACAACGCACCACCGCAGATGAAGAACCTGAAACTATCTCCAAAAACCTTCCTTACCTTGCTGAAAACCATTTTTTCGGCGAGGTTGTAAATCGGATACCTGAACAGGCGGCGGGTGAGTTTTGGCTTTTGGACGCCGTCGCCATAATATAGAATGCCGTTTTTGAGGCCTTTTTTAAACAACCAATTGACAAACTTGCCCTTGCTTGCGACAGAATCCTGAATCTTGCGCATAAAATTGCTCATCAACGCAGGCACGCTGAGCATAAATTCGGGTTGACAGTCCTTTATGTTTGGTACGATGTTTTTCAACTGATTGCGCAATCCACCCCTTGAATCCACAAAATACAGCGACAATCCGCACAACACGCCGCAATATATGCCCACGGTGTGCGCGAAGGCGTGGTCGATGGGCAACACTACAAACAGCCTCAAATGGTTTTCAAGCCTGAAATGCTGCACGGCGTCGTGGGAATTTGACCAATAATTAAGGTGTGTGAGCATAACGCCCTTCGGGTTGCCCGCCGTGCCGGAGGTGTAACTAATAGCCACCAAATCGTCCTCGGCTACCTGCGACATCCTCTCTTGCAGGAGGTTGATATATTCGGAATTGTGCTTATGTCCAAACATCACGAGGTCGTCATAATAGAAAAACTGCGGCAACGACTTCTTGTAGTCGTCGATGTCATTGTCGGGCTTGTCGAGATATACGATTTTCACATTCGCCTCGCGGAGTTTTTCGGCAATGGAAATTACCTTTTGAATGCAGTTTTTGGAGACCACCAAGAATTTGCTCTCGGAGTGCAACAATCGGAACGCAATCTCCTCGGGCTGCAACTTGACACTAAGCGGCACGGCGACGGCGCGGGCTTTGAGTATTGCAAATTCCGAAACAATCCACGCTGAACGCCCTTCCGACATAATGCCAACCTTGTCTATCGGGTGTAGGCCTTCTTTGATGAGACCAATTGCAAGATTTGACGACACCGTGTCCACCTCACTGAATGTGAGGCTCTCCCACCCCGTGTCGGTCTTGTCGGATACATAATTGTAATCCTTATATTCCTGAGACGCCGATTTGAGCATCTCCAATACTGTACGCTTCATTTTAGTTAAATTGGATACCGTATTTCGGTTGGCACGGCAAAATTACAAAATATCTTGTCAAAAAACAATACTATCTTGCATAAAAAACTTTGCCGTTAATTTTCTTTGGCGACTTTTGCTCCACCGTGTTTACCACAAAACTATCGCTGAAAACCTCCGCGCCGCCAGTCGAAGTCTTGGTCTCAATGCTCTTGACGGCATATTTGCCTTGGAATTTGGCATACTTGACATCGCAGGAAATCACAGTGTTCTTGCTCGACGGCTCACGCTTGTACGACAGTGCGAGGTCAGAATATTCGCTTAGTTCCATTGAGTATTTTGCGGCGGTGATGGCGTTGTCAGTTTTGTTTACCGTAATCGTTCCAGTATAAGCCACAGGCAACCACGCGCCGGTATTGACGAGGCGGGGCTTTTTGCAAGAGAATTTGATTATATATTCACTTGAAGTTTCGCTTTCGATGGTGAAGTCGAAGTCGGTGAGAGTGTAACTATTAAGCACATTGAACTGATACCTCACTATGTCGAATCCGCACACCTGGTCGAAGTGGTTTTTGCCCGATTCGTAATCATTGACCTTATAATCACGCACCACGCTCGCAAACCTGTAATTCAAGGCGGCGAAGGCGTTGTTGCCGTCGGAGCGGGTGTAGCCGTCGGCGTCGTAGCCAATGACGTGGTAAGTGGATTTGCGATTGTTGCCATCCATACGCACCGTGCTCACGTATGTGCCGTCGTAAGAATAATCACGGCTTATATAATTGGCGGATGCATTCTCCACCACATTTTTTAATACACGGCGACCGGCCTGACTCTTGTCGGTAATGACAACCTCGTTGATTTTGTAATCTACGGGCGCAAGGGCGACGGTCATCCTCTCGTCGGACGACGCGGGCAGGCTCTTGGACACCGCCAAATATCCCACAGACGAAAACGACAACTGTTTGCCCTCCATTCCGGCGGGGACGTTGAGATGAAATTCGCCATTCATATCGCTGATGGTGCCAACAGTGGTGCCGGAGACGGCAATATTGACGAAGGGCAGCACATTGCCCGTGGCAGAATCGGTTACAATGCCCTCCACGGCTCTCTGTGCTGATGCAGCGGACACCATCGACGCAGCCGCCAATATGGTAATAAATATCTTTTTCATAAGAGTTTTGGTTGTAATAATGCCCAAAATTAATTTTTTCTCAAAAAATTTGCAAATATTCCAACAAAAATTTATACCTTTGGTCAAATTTTTTTAGCAATCATAACCATCAACATACATGAAAAGAGTTTTGATACTTGCGACACTCGCATTATTTGGAATATCGACGCTCACGACATCGTGCATAGTGAGCAAGAAAAAATACAACACCGCCGTAGCCAACGGCCGCCGCTCATTGGACAGCCTCAACAGGGTGTTCAACAAGACCGTCGAGGGCTTCAATCAAGCCACCAACTCACTGAAAACCAACAATTCGTCCAAGGACATCACCCTCGACAGCCTCATCCGTGAAAACCAAAAACTCGCCGGCGACAAGGCGACGCTCAATCAAAACCTCATCAACTCCATCAACGAGTTTAACGAGGAACGCCAGAAACTCGCCCGCAAGACCCGCACCGCCGACAGCCTTATGAACATTCTCGCCCTCCAATCGGAGGCGCAGGACAGCATCCGCAACCTCGACGAGGGTCGTCAGCAAGAGCTTCAGACGATGCTCGCCACCATCAACAAGGCTCTCACCGGCATCAATCAGAGCGACGCAAAGGCGAAGATTGCGGGTCCGGGAGTCATAGTTACAATCTCCAACGACTACCTCTACAAGACCGCCGCCGGCACTGAAATCTCCACGAAGGGCGCGACCTTGCTCGCCAAACTTGCAGCCGTGTTCACCCTCAATGAAAACTGCCGCATCAACGTCGTTGCCCACACCGACAACAACGGCACAGCCAAGGCACTCCTCGACCAAAGCGCACGCAAGGCGGCTGCGGTAATCACCACGATTGCCGAAAACAGCACACTACCCGGCACGGCATACACGGCGTCGGGTCGCGGAATGTACAACCCCGAAGTAACCAACACCTCCGACGCCAACAAGAAACAAAACCGGCGCACAGAAATTGTCATCATTATGAAATAACACGTTGCAAAATGATACTCCTCGTCCTCATAATATTTGTATTGTCGATATGGCTCATCAACAAGTTGTTGTTTGGTGAGTTGTTTGGCGGCGGCGACGACGAATCGTCCTCCCCCATCAACGACGCCCGTTGGCAGCAACGCAATCAGTTTCAGCAATACCAGCAATTCCAACAGCGGGAGCGCGAGCGTCAAAACCGCCGCTACGAAGACGGCCCCGTCATCATCGAAAAGGCAGACGCCCAACCCGTCAAACAAAAACGCCGCGCAATAGGGGATTTCGGGGAGTATGTGGAGTTTCGGGAGATGGAAGAATAAAGGGTGTAGAAACATTTTTCTTATACAGGTGCCTCATCGCGGAAAACCAAAAATAGTTTAAGTACACCCATCGAAACCAGACAGAAGTCTATCTGCATTTAATAAACACCGTCAAAGACGAAACGTGTGATAAGTGTGATTACAATGCTACATGGAAGACAAATGCTAAATATTTACAATCAACTTGTCTTCGATTCTAACTAAATTGAACTTAATGTTTTTTGTATCAGAAATAAATGATTCATCATTATTACTAAAAGAAGCAAAAACAAGTATTTGCTCTTCTGTAAATTCAGATAATATTTTAAGAAAGACTTTAAAATCTTCTTCTGACATATCTTGCTGTTTGGGTTCATCAAACATTAATAATTTAGGATGATTTCCTTGATATTTTATTGATGTTTGCATAAGTGATATATAATATGCAAGTATACATCTTATGAAATCACTCGCAGAAGAATCAAATCTAATGTTGTAGTTTTCACCTGTATTTACATAGGTTATAGGCATATAGTTGTCATGCGAAATTTTTATTGTATTAATTGGTTTACTTTTATATTTAAAATCCCTAAGTCTATTAGTAAATAATTGTTCAAACGCACTTATCTTGCGTTTGTCATTTTCTGAATAATTGCTATCTATTTGTTTTTTCTCGGACAAAATAGATAGATACTCTTTGGATAATTGATAAATGTGCTGCTTTAAAAGCATAAATTCTTCAATTTTCCTTTCATAAAACTCTATCTTCTTGCTAAGATTCAGCCTATATTCTATTTCTGCAACAGACGGTATACGACTATTTTCTGTTAAGTCTTTTTTTATTCGACGAATGTCTGTTCTAATGTTTTTAAGGTCTTCTTGTAGTATTTTTTGCTTAGATGATTGCTCTTGTAAGAATTTTTTTTGTCCTTCGATATACTTCTCTATCATACCTTTTTCAGATTCAAGGTATTTAATATTATCATCTATTCTCATTGGTTCTTGATGAATATCATGCGGCAAAAGAGAATCGTTGATACGTTGATGGCATGTTGGACAAACGGACTTTGCTACATCACATTGAACTTCACCTCCCAATTGTAAAATTTTTTTGTAACTTTTATTCTTACTTAAATCATTTTCAATTTCAGATAATTGTTCTTCGTACAATTTCAATTGCTGTTCATTGATAGCCACATCAGAACTAATCATATCGTATTGATATGATTTTAAACTGTGCTGATTTTGTAGCATTCTCAATTGCTCTTCAAATAATTCAGAATTTTCACCAACAGTTTTAACTTCATTATCACTAATTTTAGAATATTCTTCTTGGAGATTGCACATTTCGTGTTCTATATCTATCGAACCCGAATCAATATTCTTAATCAAGTAAATATCATCTTCATTCACAATAGAAGGTCTATCTGTTACTCCTTGTAATGTAAACCTCGTATCTCTTGCAATATTATCAATTTTAATATAAGAAGTCTTCCACCTTTCTTTTAGTTCATCTTCTTTAATACTTATTGCTTGTTTCTTTTTTTGAATCTCAAATATATCCATATTCAACACAAATTCAATAACTCTACTAGAAGCCTGTTTGATATTGTAATACGGCATAGTAGCCAAGAAATCAGCCCATCCTGATTTTTGTTCTATAATAAAAGATGGAGCTATTTGTTGTATGTACAAATGCGTTATTTGTCCTTGCGTATTTGGAACTTCTGGCATTTTCCATCCTAAAAATGTCGCAAGAAATAAATGAAAACCATTATTTTTATCAGATGCCCCTCCTTTGTCATGAATATACATAGATTGTTTTGTGAGGTTACTATTATTCCCTGTTAATAATGCACCATAATAAACATCTATTAATTTTGGACTTTCAGTTGGACTATTAATAGCTCTTTTAACGGTTACAATATCGTTATTCTCAATTTCAAGATAAACATAAGATTGAATAACTCTATGGAAATCACCATTAGGATACTCTACTATATCTTTTAGCACAGATTGCATCGTCTTTTCGTTTTTTCCTCCCAATAATTCTTCTAATCCTAATGCATATAGAATAGCCTGAAACATACTTGATTTGCCTGAACTATTATCCCCCCTAATAATATTAAGACCTTTTTGGAAAGTATGTTTACAACCATACCTTCCATCAAAAGTGGTAATGTCAATTTTTATTGCATTAATTTTAAGCATACTATCTAATTTTTAATGTTAGTTTTTCAACCATTTCATCTGTAATTTGTTTTCCGATTTCAACCATAAAAGCCTTTTCATGTATAAACAAATCACCATTTGCTACTATTTTATTAGCAAAATCTATGCCCTTTAAAGTTAATTTGTATTTGTGGTTTGTAGTTAATTCACAAATATTATCAGCAAGTGCATAATTTAACGCACGGTTTAAGGTTGGAGATATTGTCCAATGAGGCATTTTGTTCTTAAACTCATTTTCAAATAGGGTTTTGAATGTAGTCATATTGTTTTCTGAGGAAAGACACCAAGAAAACAAATGTAATTTTTGCAAGCCTGCTGTATTGCCTCTACAACAATATTTAAGCACCAAAACTACAATAGCAATTTGGTACATCGGACGGTACTCAGCAAGTATAGGTATCGGCCTCTTGTGAAATGTTATTTTGTTATTCTCCATATCATTCAAAATTTATTGGGCATCTTAGAATCCAATCTGCTAATACACCTTTTGTTAGTTTTTCTAATGTTAGGTCTTCATAGTTCTTAAAGTTAACTCCGAGTTTATCTTTCAATTCCTTTTTTATTCTATCAAATAATTGATTGTTATTATTATCACTATTCGTAATACACATATCTTCAACAGTTTCTTCATAAACACCAACTATGCGAAGAAATTTCTCATAATCACAAGGGACCAATTCTTTCCACTTCTTAAGAATCTGCTGCCCTTCCATATAATTTCCAATAGTGTTATTGGTCAATTTACGAGTTTTTTCTTTATTTGGGTCGTCAGAAACACGTTTATAATTCTTACTAAGAGCATGTTCAACCAAATCTGAATTTGCATTTTGCCAATCTATTTCGAGATTTTCATCTCTGTCAACTATTATTTCCAACTTATCACTTTGAGAGCCTTTTACTTTTCGAATTTGCTCAATGAAATAATCAGTATCAAAAACCAAAACATCGAAATCAGGCGATAAAATATCAATTTTTTTCTTTTGATATTCCGATGCTTTCACTTTGCAATGTTTTACTATTTCTTTATTTTTGAACATTGGTGTCAGAAAGATCCATTCTGTTATTTTTTGTTCTCCCAAATAAAGCTTTAGTTCTTTTTGATTTTTTTCAAGTTTCTCAAGGTCTCGTGTTACTTTATCTCTCTGTTTTTCATAAAGAGTTTTAGGATCGTACTCGTCATCAGGACAGTAGCACTGAAAAACCTTACCTGACCTTGTGTAACTTTCGATACCAAGATCTCCTTGCCATGCCGGAAGTTTTTGATAACCTTCAGCCTCAAATTTCAAAGTAAGACATGTGTGGCAAAAATTCTCCCATGAATCTCCGTCAAAATTACCTATTGTCGTTTTTATCATAACATACCTCCATCTTTACTAAATTGTACATTTCCCTTGTAAGATTCGTGTTAGGATCTATTATCAATACTTCATCATAGTTCAAATCATACAGTTTATAAACAAACAAATCTATCTTGTCTTCCAATTCGGTTGTGTCCGCGAGCATGTCCTGCTGTTTGGCAGCAAGTATTTGCTCAACCAAGGCAATAATTGGCTCTTGCTGTGTGAGGGTTGCAGGATACATTGGCAATTCTTCTATGGTGGACTTATTGATTGCCAAATAACCACCTGCTAAATGTTTGGCTTTAAACTTGTTCCGCAAAAACCATGTAGTATATTTAGAGTTCAATAACCCCAAAATATACAGCGGAGAAAGTTTGGCAAAATCTGTAATTGCGTATATGCCAACACCTAATCCCAATGGAGAATCAACAAATGTTGCCTCAATACATTTGGTCATTCCAGCAATTACAATTTTGGCATTATTCCACATTTGAATCTTGGAGGACGGAATACTTGAATCCAAAAAAACAAACGCATTAGCATACTTTCCTTTCATATACTGAACGTTTGTATTGTTGTATAAATATCTATCCACATTACCGCTTACAGTAAACGGTATGCAATTGTTCCCATCTCCGTTACGGACAAATTGTTTAATCTTTTGAGCCTCAAAACCTGTCGCACCCGAACATACTTTCAAACCCAAGGATTTGATGGTATCAACTGCTAGTATTTTTTTATGCTCGCAAAAAACTCCTTTGTTCAAATCCTCATATTCCGTTAGCTGATAATCTTTAAACTCACCTCTTGTCTTTTTGTTGATTTGAATTATTATCGGATAAACGCTTGCGGTTTTGAAAACTTTAAACGTCGACACGTCAACAGAAAAGGTCAAATTATTAGTTGTAATCTGTTCAAAAGTTTTTTTCGCATAATCTTGGATCAAAAACTTGTTGGGGATAATCCAAGAACAAACATTGGTAGATATTTTTTGTCCTAATAGTAAGAACAATACATACATATCATAACTTCCCGTTGCTTCGGGATACAACGTTTTGAAAACTGCTTTTTCCTTGCTGCTCCTTGCGTTAGTTACTGCACTGATATACGGCGGATTACCTATCACTATGTCAAAGCCGCCATTTTCAAAAACGTCGGAAAACCACGTATGCCAAAGGAAAAATTTATCTGTGTCGGAACAAGCGATGCCTTCCAACATAGTATGTAATGCCTTGTTGCCGTTGGTTTTGGCTTTTACCAAAGCTTTTACTGCATTGTCAATTTTTTGGCGAATGACTGTCTTTTGTACTGAATCATTTGTATTGAAATATTCTTTCATATTCCTTTCAAAAGATTCTTCCGCCAAAGATTCGTCGTCAAAAATGATTTTGACCTGTTGATTGGTTTGCATTGAGTTGTATATGTTGCTCAAATCAACACCTTCAAAACTTTCTATGAGGGAGTTACCCCTCATAAACTTATAGTCAAAATTGGGCAGTGGAACAGGCTCTTTTTCAGCAATGAGCAACGAAAGCCAAAATCTCAACCGGGCAATGTCAATTGCACCACGTTCAATATCTACACCGTAAATATTGTTTTCGATAATTGATTTCTTGACATCAAAATGAACGAAGTCTTTTTTAGGCTTTGTGAATCCGTACATAAGGAGACGCGCATTATACAGTTCGCTTAACATTCCCATTGGGAAAACGCCCGAACCAATAGCGGGGTCGCAAATTTTAACGTTTTCCAACAAAGAATAAATGTACTGTGCGATTTCTTTGGGCTGTATCGACAAGTCAACCGTCCTCCGTCTAATCAATTTTTCAACGGCTGAATGATATTTTTTGTCAATATGGTTTTCCAAATATTGTACAAGGCTTTCCCTGCACATATATTGCACTATCTCTTTTGGCGTGTAGAATGCACCCTTGTCTTTGTTGTCTTCCAAAAGATTCTCGAAAATTTTGCCGAGCATTTCGGGGTCAATACCGATTTCAGCATCGTCGGATTCGTTTTCGTCTATGGTGAAATTGTATTGTTCAAAGAATTGGAACAAATTACAAAAATATTCTTTTGGGAATCTGCTGCGAAGCGGATCCTGAATGTCAGATTCAAAAAGACCACCATTAAGGTATGGCACGCTTTCAAATTCTTTGATAAGGCTCTCGTCCCAACCTCGTTTAACATTGCGACGAAATTCATATAACCGATGTTTTTTGGGTGTGTTGAGTATGCCTCCAAAAAGCGGTTCAAGATAAGCATCAAGGAAGTTATCCTGCAATTCGGGATGGTTGTTGTATGCTACGAGCAAATTGGGAGCCCATCTCTTACGGTGCAGAAACTGAATGAAAACCAACCGACCGAGCATCTTTTTAACGTAATCTCGCAAGGCTTTTTCCCCACATCGACCAAACAATTCACCGAATTTGGTTGTGTCAGTGCAGTTGGCATATAGATATTGACAAAAATTTTCATAGTGCGCCTTATATCCTTTGAAAAACTCAGTGGACAAGGCTTCAACAGAAAAGGCATCAAGAATGTCTTTCTTTTCAATCTTTTTGTCAAACAATATAGAGAAACGTTCTACGGCTGTGCGACACGAAACATTTTTGCCAAACAAGTATGTAAAACGCTTGGCTGATGTGGCAGATTTGATTGTATCTTCTTTGTACATATATGAAAAACGCCATTCACAGTTTTCAACGTTTTCGTAGTGAAACAACATAAAGGCGTGTGCAAATACTTGTGCTTCACTGCGTACAAAACTTTGAATATGTACCTTAGATTTTGCAAGGTCTATCTTATCGTCAAGCGTTATTTCATAAACGTCTATGACATCAAACATATCACTGATTTGAGCGACTCTGTTTGCACATCGCAGACCATTGCTACGGTATTTGGCATATTCAGTACGCAAAAGCAAATCACCCTCTTCGAGGAACTCAATTTCCTTGAAGAGAGGGCTTAACACTTCTTTGATGAATATGTCTGAACCGCAAAAGTCTGATTTAAAGACTTTTTGCAGAGATTCTTTATATTGTTGTACCGTAGTCATTTGTATATATGTTTGTAATCAACCGCAAATATAAATTTTCTTTCTGAAAACAGCAAATTTTTTACACATTATACAACGCCACATACGGTGTGCCGTGGCTACGGGTGGATTGTTTGGCGATTTTGCCAAACATTGCTACCACCCATTGATTGATGTCGTCGTCAATGCCGAACAGAGAAACCTGACCTTGGTTCTCCTTGTATTTCTCCATTATGCGCATCGCTGTAAAATTGCCGTTGGAGATTGCCGTTTTTGCTTGTTTGAGCGCAGTCTTGGCCTCGTCGGTGGTGAGTAACGGGAGTATTTCATGGACTGTTTTCAAGGCGTCTTTCATTCGTTTGTTGCTGTCTTTACCCGTTATTGTAGAGTTTACATAACTTTGGAAACAGCGAATGGCGCGGGTTTCAAGTTGCTGCAAAATTTGTGGGTCTGCTTTTCCGAAATCGTCTGCAATGCGTTCTTTCAGAAGTTGCATAAACAGCAAGGGCGACACAACATCCTGATTCTCACCATCTAAATTAAGTCTTATGCACGATTGGCGGTTCTTGTCGGTATTGACAAGCATCAACGCATCGAGTTCGGTTTTTACGCTCACACCTATATCTTTGAGTTCCAAGGCTTTCAGTGCAGCATACCGCTGCGGATTGCTTTGTGCATATTGTTTCAGTTCCGACAGATATGACGCGAAAACAGACTCTTCACCGTTGACCATAGTGTTGAAATTGGCTTCCGATAGTTCTTCCATTTCGGAGAAAACCTGATTGTCTTCGCCAAACATAGTGTGAAACGCCTGCAATTTTGCGTATGCATTTTCTATCAGGTGGATCATCTGATTTGATTGTGATGACGGGAAGAAGTTGAACACGTGAACAAAATCCTCCTTTGAACCAATACGGTTGACACGTCCTATACGCTGCATAAGTCGTGTGGCGTTCCAAGGCGTATCGTAATTGAGCAAAACATTGGCACGGTGCAGGTTGACACCTTCCGACAAAACTTCCGTGGTAACAAGCACGTTGTAGTCGTCGTCGCGCTCGGTACTGTTTGCGTCAAAATTGCGGCGTATGGTATCTTGAAGTTCGTCGCGGGTGGCAGCACTTACCGACAGCACTTTGTATTTCTTTGATTTGAGATAACGGCAAAGTGTCTCTTGCGTTGAAATTGCCTCAGTGAAAATCACAAGCCGCTGTCGGTCGTAACCGTGCGGATTGTTGATGTCTTTGTTGAAAAGTTGTTCTTTGAGAGCGTCCTTGAAAGCATCCATCTTTGGGTCAAGGTCGTTATTTTTCCACCTTTCGCATAAGTCTTCAAGAATATCATAGTCCTTTTGCAAGGCTTGGCGATACTTGTCTGAAAAATCCTGCGCCCTAAATTCGCGGTTAGTGCCTTGTTTGTTTGCAATTCTGTTTCTTATGGACGATGCAGCGACATCAAAGTTGAAGCCCGCCTTTTGCATCTCCTGATTTACATCAATGTCGGGACAGATGAATACACAATCATTGTCAAGCATTTTGAGCATATTGGCTGTGTATTGTTTCAGATTGGACAGTGAAGTCTTGAATGCCTCAAAACTACTTTCAAGTCTCTTGACGAGAAGAATCTGCATTATCGTAGCCAAACGTTGTGTAATGCTGTTTACTGTGAGATTCCGTTTCTCGTAGAGTTTTGTATTGTTGAAGTCCTTGAAGAAGTTGATGGCCATATATCTGTAATACCCAAGGTGTTTGCCATTGTCGGGCTTGCCTTCTTCGGGCGGCAAAATTATGCTTACCGTTTCAGCAAAAAGGTTGATAAGTTCGTCGTCCATTTCGTATTCCAACTTATGCGGCGGGCATACGGTTGGAAATCGCAGCGCATTGGCATCGCCGGAATAATACTTCTGAATATCTGTTCGTGTACGCCTAACTACAATATGGTCAAGCACTTGTTTACGGATGTCTGCGGCAAGTTTTTTAAGTGCCTCTTTCGCTTCGGGGGAAGAATCTTTGCGACATTCATTGAATATACGCTGCTTTTCAGCGAAGAAACTATCAAGCCGTCCGCCCAAAACGTCGGTAAAATGCGACTTTTGCGAGTTGCGCTCAAACAGATATATCTGATTTTTGATGTCCTGAGGCGAGTTGTTTTGCGGTGTAGCACTCATCAGCCCAACATACGGCGGATTTCCCGTCTGTTGTGTAATATTGTCAATGAGCGAATCCAATGCACGGTATTTTTGCGTTGACGAATTGCGGAAATTATGGCTCTCGTCAATCATTATCAGACCAAAAATGTCTGACGGCAATGCGTTGTCAAACTCGTCAGCATCCACATTGGCATCGTCAACTTCTTGATTTTCAAACTTTCCGATACTACCCGACGAAACAATTGTAATATTGTCGGCCATTTTGTTCTGAGCCTCGGCGTCAAATTCTTTAATAGTGCGTTCCCATGAATCACGGATGGCAGGTGGTGTTATAATAAGTACCTTATCTGCCTGTCCCATATTGTTGGCTTCTTCAACAAACCGCTTTACAACCAACAGAGCCACAACGGTTTTGCCCAAACCAACGACATCAGCAAGAATAAAACCGCCATACTGTTTCATAATATGGAAACATTGTTTTACCGCATCAATTTGAAAATCGAAGGCACTAAAACTCTTTGGCAGATAACTCTTTATCTGTGCGGTAACACTTTCATCTGTTAAGTCGCCAAAATAGTTCTGCAAATATTTGATATACACTTCGTAAGGTGTAAGTGTTGGCTCCGCACTCTCCGTATTAATAATGTCCACGGGCTTCGACGGCTTCAACACTTCTTCCAAGAACTCCTTGGTCCAATCCTGAGACTGTTCCCATTTCTCCTCGAACCAACCCACGTGACCTTTAATATTATCTTCCACACCGTAGCGGACGATATGCGGCACACTCTCAAAATAATTGAGTTCTGAGTTACCTTGAAGTCCCTTCTCCGTAAAATTGCTGCTGCCAATGATGCCGTAAGCCTTTGTTTTACAACTCTCGCTTGTAAAGATATAACACTTGCTGTGAAAAAACTGCTTTTCGTCATCCTCATTTGTCTTAAAAATGTGGATTTCGATTTTACCGCTTTCGCAGTGTTGCAACAAAAGATTGATTACACCTTTATATTCAGGCTTGATATTTTGGGCAAGTTCGTCAAGACCGATGCGGATAAAGTCTTTCGGATAGTTTTTGCCCTTGTAAACCGGCTGCTGCACCATTTTGTAATACACATACGGGTCTTTGCCGATGAGGAGTTTGAGTTTAGTGTTGTCCCTCTGCAAAAACTTTTCTAACACATCTAAAATAAGTGCCGTGCCGGGTATATCCCAATATCCGGTGGCGATACGTATGGTGTCAATTTCGGGCGTGTTGATGCACTCACGGAGATTATCAACCATTTTCAAGTGAGCCGAATTGTCGATAAGGGTGTTTGTCATCATCTATTTGCAATTAAAAATCGCCGTCAAATATAAAAAATATATAGGACTGTACAAAAAAAATATATCAGATGTTAAGGCACGGTTTTTGCAACCGACATCATTGTAAAATGATGTTTAAGGTTTTAGAGATTTGTTTATAGATGAATTAAGGGCTGTGGCAATCGCCGCAGCCCTTAATTATTATAACTGTGATTTTGTAAAATTTTCCTATAAATTTTTCAAAATAATTTCTATTCTCTTATTACCAATGCCTTCAATGTCGCTTCAAGTGCGTCGCCTCGGAGGTCTGTCGCCAAGATTTTTCCGTTGAGGTCGATGAGAAAGTTGCTCGGTATTTGTTCAATGCCAAACTCGTCGCAAATCGGCGAGTACCAGCCTTTGTAATCGCAAATGTGATACTTCCACGAAAGATTGTCGCGATTAATCGCCTTCACCCAATCATTTTTGCGGGAGTCGAGCGAAATGCTGAAAATCTCAAAGCCGTCGCCCTTCGTGAAATGCTCGTCCTTATAAGTCTCGTAGCATTTTACGAGTTCGGGGTTCTCGGCGCGGCACGGCGGACACCACGACGCCCAAAAATCAACCAAGACCACCTTGCCACGGAGATCCTGCAACTTGAACTTTTCCAACTCGGGACCTTCGCCCGAAATGTCGGGAATCACGTCGCCAATACGGATACCCGTTTGCTGCGCCGAAACCATCAGCGGCAGGAGCATCAACGTCAGTATGTAAAACAAATGTTTCATAATCGTCTGCAAAATTAGAGTTCATAAACATTAATTATAACCACAAAAACGTCCATTTTGTTGTAAAAAAATCGCCATAGCCCGCAACTTTTTGCAATTGGCCTCCGTATAACACCTAAGAATCAGGAAGTTGGCAAAAATATTAAAAAATATAAAAAAAATTCCCCTTAAACACTTCCAATTCTAAGATAATAGATTAACTTTGCAAGTTGAAATAAACTATATTTTAGTACATAAATTAAAAACAAAACAACAAATTTTCTGCTATGAAAGGATTCTTTAAAAGTTCTATCGGAAAGAAGTTGATAATGAGCGTTACCGGCTGCTTTCTGATACTGTTCCTGACGTTCCACATGTGCATGAACTTCGTTGCAGTAATAAGCGCGGAGGGCTACAACAAGGTGTGTGAATTCCTTGGCACCAATTGGTACGCCTTGGTTGGCACAGCCATCCTTGCACTTGGATTCGTGTTCCACATCGTCTATGCCACAATCTTGACGATTCAAAACCGCAAGGCTCGTGGCAACGACCGCTACGACGATCAGAACCTGCCCGCAGGTGTGGAATGGTCGTCCCAATACATGTTCATCCTCGGAGCAATCGTGCTTCTTGGACTCGGACGTCACTTCTGCCAGTGTTGGGCTAAGATGATGTTTGCCGAGCTCGCCGGATGCGAAGACGCAGTGCCCGCAGGCTTTGCCACCGAAGGCTGGACCAACGCCGCAACCGACGGCGCGGCTTGGATCAAGTATTACTTCTCCAA
>Ga0247610_10001994_pt1 | contig 24309 bp, 20 predicted proteins | sample 174DNAGHGhighgp2_FD_193483 | JGI IMG/M metagenome (GOLD analysis project Ga0247610, IMG submission 193483) | Sheep rumen microbial communities from Palmerston North, Manawatu-Wanganui, New Zealand - 1742 DNA GHGhigh gp2 | ecosystem: Host-associated > Mammals > Digestive system > Stomach > Rumen...
TTGGAGCAGAATGAGGTGCAACCGGGTGAAGAGTCACCGCTTGGATTACTATTGTGTACGGAAGGAAGCGAGGAACAGATAAACTTGCTTCAATTGGATAAGTCGGGCATCCGGGTAGCGCAATATCTGACCGAACTGCCATCCAAAGAGGTTCTTCTGCGCCAATTACAAAAATCCTTAGCAGCCGCCAAAGAATTATCCACCGAGCGATGAGCGGGAGGGAGATGACCGAGACAAGACCGATACAAAAAAGTCGGAGTTCCCGACTTTTTTGTTTGTATCTCTATACCCTTCTTAACTCTTCCAGCTTGGCATCCACATCTTCAAGGTTCTCTAATTGAAGAGCGTCTGCATATCTCTTCTTCAAACGCTCCATTTCTTTTTGTGTGAGGAGATTGGGATCATACATATACATCAGCAACAAAACAGCAAGGGGATTGTTTCCCATAATCATTGTCTGATTATTTTGTCTCCAAAATACGCCCTTCCATGGCACATCTGCTAAATTATACCTTAAATTAGCATATTCGGTTACAATTTCTATTAAGGATTTGTCAGGTGTTCGTTGCGCTGTTATAAGGAGAGCATGGGCTATCGACTCTATTCCAATTGGACGGAAATATACTAATCCTCCAGACTTGTTTCGATATGCATTTGCGGCATTCTCATTGAGATTGTTTTTAAAGTCCTGCATGCCATTGAAACTCTGACAAAATGCATTCCAAAAATCAGTGACAAAAGATTTGTATGCGTTTAATGCTTGCTGATTAGGACGTAATTTTAACGACTCATTAATTTCTTTGGAAGAGTACGGTTTATTCTTCTTATCATATTGTTGTTTAAAATACTTATACAATGTCAAGTGACATTCATATAATGACATTAAAGTTGTGAACGCATTATAGTCTGTATCCGGTATGGCCTTGCTATTTTTTGCATTGCTAATTTTATTCCCCATAAATAGTGGATATGACTCCAAAAGTTCACGTGTAGTTATCGCAACAATATCATCTTCATCCAATGCAATGATATCTCCTAATTTAACAGGTTTTGCATATCGGTTTAGTGTTGTAAAAATACGTCTTGTTTTTTCCATTCCGGCCGGAGACTTCTGGTGCCCAATGAAGATAACAGCTATTGTTTCGTCTTTTAATTCAGGTCTTGCCTTAAGTGCTGCTTTTATGCCTTCTACTCGATGTTGACCATCTACAGGAAATATTTTCTCCTCCCCATTTAATTGAAGGAATCCCATAGTATGATACGTATCATCTTTAAAATCCACTTCAATTGCGTTCCATATTGGCTCTCCATCATAAACGGCTAAGACCAAAGCATTAAAGAACCTATCATTGTGATTTAAAATATAATCTCTGATACTTTTATAATTTTCTGTCAAATTACGCTGCAACTGGTCACGCAAAGATTTAGACGTGTGCAACTCATCATCTATTTTCTTGACTCTCTCAACTATTTGTTGAAAAGTGAAGACAGATGTATAGTACACAATGTTGCCTATGTTGCCACGTATAGCAGGTATGTTAATTGAAGTAGCCATATTTAAAATGCATTTTGAGGATTTTGTACAATTATTCTATCCGGGATATCATCATTAAAAGGAGGGATGATAGCATGTATTAAGTTCGCCTCACACCTTTGGATGATAGAGTTATCCTTACAGGGAAAATATTGAAAATACAAATATGGTTTCCAATGTTTAAACATATTTGCTATTTTGGGACGGCTATCGGCTCTTTGGCTTTCTGGAAAATATTCGTTTGCTCTTTTACGAATATTTTGCGAATCAGTAAATTGAGCTCTGCCAATGTACGCGATATAACGTTCGATGAAAGGTAATGTAGGTCCCTGGATAAAAAACATATAAATTCCGCCCGTGTCTTCAGGTAATTCTCTGATGCTGTCTGAGACATGAGTATTTGTCCCATCCATATATTTTATCGGTTCTGTCCATTGAGCAGCATCTTGAATTTCAGGTATGTGTCCAATAGCATCTTCCCAACGAGCAGGATTCATATAATAAGAACGCTCATATAACCGATTTTCTTCATATCTATTTATAAATGCGTCGCTTTTCATAAATCTCAATATAACTTTCATTAGAAAATCTGTTGCAAAGTTAAAATATTTCAATCATATATACAAGTTTTTCGTCAAAAAATAATCGTGTTTTGCTTAAAACAACCTGAATATGGCAAAATAATTTGCATAATCCAGATTTTTTTCGTATCTTTGCGCCGCTTTTTGTGCGCGGCGCGCACATATGCATGAAAAAGTAAGGTAAAATTATATGTTCAAAATACAGTGGGATAAAGAGACAGGAGGAGTGAAACTGTCCTCGCGGATTGAAGAAGGCACACTTGGCACTTCGCCCCGTCCGGTGTTTTGGGAAGAGCTAGATCTTCTCAAACTTAACGAGATAGGGTGGAAATATCCGCATTGCGAGGAACCGCTCCTATGGGCTATCAATAAACAATATTGGTATCAAGGCGAGTTAGTCTTTGAGGCAAAGGGTGCTAATGTTTACGATGCTGCAATAATAGTTATTCAGCCGGGATATGAAACGATGACCTTGAAACCGGTCAACGTCAAGCAGATGTTGGAACGGACTAAGGATAACATGTTCCTTCTCGAAAGCGAAGCGATAGAGTTTATACGCGAAGTGTATGTGCAGTATGCCCGAGCAAGAAAAAGTGTGGAGCGTGTAAAAGCGAACCAGATAGACTTTGAAGCATTGGCTAAGAAATTAGAAGCTCAAAGCAAGCAAAAGATGGCTATTATTCGAGAAGACTGTGATAGCTTCGATATTATGCCATTAGACAAGGCAGAGGAACAAGGAAAAAAGATTTATCAAACAACAAAGATAGATACCTTTCTTGCCTCGTTCTCCGGTGGTAAAGATAGCCAAGTTGTTTTAGACCTTTGTACAAGGGCTATACCAAGTACGGAGTTTGAGGTGATTTATAGTGACACCGGTTATGAGTTACCGCCTTCGTTGGAGTTGTACGCAGAAATCCAAAAGCATTATAAGACGCAATTCCCTGACTTGAAATTTTCTCTTGCACGCAACCATGCTTCTGTTCTTAGTTATTGGGACAAGATAGGCACTCCAAGCGACACACATCGGTGGTGTTGTTCAGTGATGAAAACGGCTCCTTTATACAAATTACTAAAGAAAGATGATAACAAGCAGGCGCGAGTTCTGACTTTTGACGGAGTCCGTGCAGAAGAAAGCACGAAACGTTCGTCTTATAGTCGCATAGGAAAGGGAGTAAAGCATGATACTGTTATAAATGCTAGTCCGATTCTTAATTGGTCATCCGTAGAGATATTCTTGTATTTGTGGAGGCACAGCCTGTTTATCAATGAGGCATACAGAAATGGCATGACTCGGGTTGGCTGCCTTATTTGTCCATTCTCGTCAGAGTGGAACGACATGATCTCCAAGCAAAGATACCCCGAAAATTTACAACCATTCTTAAGTCGCATAGAGGACATTACTCAGAAATCAGGTGTTAAAGATATAGATGAGTATATAAAAGCTGGTAATTGGAAACGTCGAGCTGGAGGTCGTGGAATGTCTTTCCCTTCGTCTCTACGTATTGTGGCTGTCAACCCGAATTTAAAAATGATTTCGAAACATCCCCAAGAGAATCTCCTAACATGGCTTAGAGCGGTAGGTAAATATAGAACGACAAAAGGAGAAGATGGTATTGTTTATGGCGAATTGATGCACCAGAAGAAAATTTACCAATTTACAATAACGCCAATAGAGGATGAGCAGTATGAAGTGGTATTCCATAACACGGCTACTAATCCGACTTTGCAAGGCTTACTAAAGAGAGTATTTTATAAAGCTACGTATTGCGTGCATTGTGAAGTATGTGAGGTAGAATGCTCAACCGGTGCACTTCATATTGAACCTAATAAGGCATACATAGACTCGAATATCTGTGTGAGTTGTGGAAAATGCTTATCCTTCCATGACTATGGATGCATATCGGCTGCATCGTTAGCAATAACAGGAAATCAAAAAAATCGAAAGATGAAATTAATAAGTTACAACAATTTCGGCATGAATGGAGGATGGGTTGACATCTTCTTCTCCGACCCAGAATTATTTTTCTCTGAAAATTTGGCAGGATTGAATGAAAAAGAACAAATGCCAAGTTTCGCAAAGTGGTTGCAACAGGCAGAGATTATTACCAATACCAAGTCCAAACAACTAACAGAACTTGGTAAGACTCTCGCTGAAATCTATGTTTATAACCCTGACTTAGTTTGGCAAATTATATGGATTAACCTTTCGTATAATTCTCCAATAGCAGCATGGTATAATACTGGAATTGAATGGGGACGTTTCTTTACTCAAGCCGACATGGAAGAACTAGTCCTCAATGATTACGATGACAATAAAACAACTGTTCATAATGTTGTATATGCCTTTGCAAGAACCATGAAAGAAAGTCCTCTAGGGGAATACGGATTATACAAAATCATCAATAAGACACAGATTCACAAGAAAGGCTTTGATACCATAGAGCGTGAAACTTTAGCATATTCTTTGTACAAATATGCAGAGTACAAAGGTGTACATGCATTGCGCATTTCAGATCTCTATACTTCAGACAACGATAGGGGTGTATATAGAGAATTTGGCTTAACGCGTTCTACAATAGAACAACTTTTGCGTTCTCTAAATAGCGACGAGAAGCGAGTGCTGATAGCTGAATTAAATATGGGATTAGATAGCGTAGCGTTGAAAGAAGGACTTACCTCTTTGACATGTTTGCAACAACTCACAGCTTAACATGAGTTTAGTCTCTACATATTACAAGAATATATTATTGGGCATACAACGCGGTAATCATTGCGGAGTTTTCTCAAATGCAAAACCTTACTTCCTTTTGGCTGTAATTTCTTGTATTGATGAGAATACTATTACTGAAAACAATATCATATTAAACGAAGCGCTAATCAAAAAATACAATGCTATTTATAAGCATTACGAGCCTGATAATGATGTTACACCTATTGGAAAACCATATTTCCATCTTGGCGCAGAACCCTTTTATACAATTTGTTACAAAGATGGAAAAACTGTTCAGGGATATAAAAGAACACCATCTTTAAAATTCCTGAAAGAGTCAATAGTAAACGTCAAATTAGATGATGATTTATGGGAACTACTCCAAGATGCTGATATACGGCATGAGTTTAGTGACGTCATTATTAAACACTTTATCGAATAAATAATATAACATATGCCATATAGTTCAATCGTGACATTGAGGCAGATGCGACCTGCCTACAGCATCCAAGAAGAAAGTCAAGGAGAATGGAAAAAATTCATTGCCAATGACCAGTTCAATGACCTGCTTAAGAAGGTAATAAGTGCCGTTCGCCAGAATGACGCAGACAACCATAAGTCAATATGGATAGCAGGTACGTATGGTTCTGGAAAATCACATGCGTGTGCAGTGATAAAGCATCTACTTAGCGACCCTATAGAGGAGATACGCGATTACGTTGAAGATGAATATCGTAAAGAGAAATATGATACCTTACGTCAATCAATTTTCTCGTTACGTGAGAACAAACGCTTATTCCCTGTCAATCTATATGCCAAGCAATATATATCACGAGAAGAAGATTTTTCTCTCCAAATTCAGAGAGAAATAAAGCGTGCATTAGAGGCTGCACATATAGATATCGTTGTGCAAACAGACTTTGATATTTATGTACAGCATATAGAGGCTCAACCGTTGTTCTGGGAAAATCTAATAGCGCAAAATAGACTTTTGGCAAGTAAAGCGCCCGACATATCAAAACTGAAACAACGTCTTGCAGCTGCTGATGTTGATGTGTTGGATTGTGTGCGCAATGCATTGGTTGAAGGACAATTCGATATCCGCATCCAAAATAATAACCTGAAGCAATGGATATTTGAGGTGCAAAGTGCTCTTCGTGAAAAAACTGATTATAATGGCTTGTTGATCATTTGGGATGAGTTTACAGAAATAATGAAGAGTGATATTGGAACTCGTTTATTGGTTCAATTGCAAGATATAGCCGAAGCTATGATGAATATGGATAATGATTCATACTTCTTGCTTATTTCCCACCCATCAGCCCTTCTTACATTACGTGAAGAGGAACGTGAAAAAACCAGAGGACGATACCACTATTTCATATACAACATGGAACCTGTGAGTGCGTTCAAGATAATGTCAAAGAAATTCCAGATTATCAATTACACGTTGTATTTGAAACGTCAAGAACGTTTCTTTGAGTTGCATCCTGAATTGCTCGACATGTTCTCAACTTCAAGTGCAGATACTTCCGAGACACAGGACAATATTAAGAATCTATTCCCTCTTCATCCAGGCACAGCTAATCTCGCTACATATTTTGCTCGTGAAGCTGGTTCAAGTAGTCGTAGTGTCTTCGATTTCTTAGCAGGCGATGCTGTACGAGATTTCTTTGATAGTGATGAGATGTATCAACAAGAACAAACTATTACTGCTGATTACTTATGGGATTATGTTCGTGGATATTTCGAAGAAAATGCCACAAAATTTGGAGCAGTCACAGAGCGCTATAACAGTCATCACCTTGCTGTGGAAAGTCAAGGAACAAGTTACCTGAAAGTTTTCAAGGGTATACTTTTATTAAATGCGCTGAACAATATAGCGAATAGTGATTTAGTAACTCCCAGTCTGGAAAATATCCAAAATTTATTCATAGGAACTCCGGAAGCTGATAATCTACAGGAGATATTAGATTTCTTTAATGATAAGAGTATAATACAACGCCAACCTAATGGGAATTTCTCTATCTTGTTCACGGCTCTACCAGGCGATGAGATACAGAAGATCAAAGAACAGTTGAAGGGTTCATCCTTCCTTTATACAGACCAAGTTATTAAGTTCTCCGATACTGCAACTAAGCAGTTCGAGCATAACTTATCACAAGTGGCACGTCCGTTAAATTTCAAATTCTTTAGTATGCAAGGTAACGAGTATGCTCTAATGAGCCGTGTAGAATCGGCAAAGAAAGAGGCTCAACCATATGAGACATTCCTTGCATTAATGGTAGGACGTAATGTCCAAGAAATAATGCAATTAAAAGATATTGCAGAACGCAACAGTAAGGATGAGAGATACAAAAACATTGCTTTTGTGGTGATGGAATCTCCATTCGGAGATAAAGAATACGAACGCTTTATAGAGTATCAGGCTAATGCTCAATGCGCACAGAGTCACGGATTACCACAGCAACACCAAACGTATACAGAGCAAGCCAATGAGATGATAAAGGTTTGGATTGCAAAGATGCGTGGAGCAAACGCAACATCGTATCTCAACGGAGAATGTGCGACTGTTGTAGGCGTAAAATTACCTCTAATCATCAATACAGCAATTGCACCGAATATATTTACAAGTGGTCCGGAGGCATTAGAATCAATTCGCTCAAGAAGTAGTGTTACTTATTGGAAAAAAGCGTCTGTTCGTTCTACCGTAGATGCCATCCTAAGTTATAATACGAAACAAGATATTATTGAAAGATGTGGCGGTGGTCAAGCAAAGCATGTAGACTATTTACTTCAAGATAGCGTTGATGAGAATCTAAATTGGAAAGAAGGAATAGATCCCAAGCATCCATTGAAGCAAGTTTGTGACTATGTAGATGAATGGTTAGGAGGAAAGCATACAAGCCGGAACCAAATTTTCAATTTAGGAGAAAAACTGATTGGATTAACAGAAGCTCCTTATGGATTGTTCCAAAGTTACGCACCAATGGCAATGGTCGCTTTTGCTATGCGCAAATATATCAATGTAATCTTCGACACAAATGGCAAGCAGCGTTCGGCTCAACACTTGGTTGATGATGTGGTAGAACTGTTTAAAGCATGGGAAAGCGGAAAGACTAGCAATAAGTTGAACTTTATGTTCGAGAGCAAGGAAGCAGGTCGAGTATGTAAGAGCCTCATCAAGATGTTTAACCTCAATAAATTGAAAGGCTATTCTGACATTAGCAGTCTTAAAGATGCTCGTTGGGCTGTTCAGAACGATTATTGCAAAGAGAAAGGTTATCCTCTATGGTCGCTCAAATATGTAGAAGATTGTAGCGATGTTATGAAGGAGTTTATTGAAAACCTCATGCGAGTTATTAGTGATCCAGAGAGCATGAAAAATCCAAGCCTCTTGGATGCAACCATGAATGGATATGACCTACTTAAGACTGATTTTGGCAACTTACTTCTTCCTCAAGAGGATAATTTCCGAAAAGGTTTTGTTGCGTATCTTAAATCTATTGAGATTATAGATATAAAAGATGATGAAATCGACGAAGTTATTGCTTATCTACATGGACATTTACAAAGCGAAGTTGGTAGTTGGACCGAGGAAGAAGTAAAAGATCAGGTTAAAGACTGGCGTGTGCTTATTCTTAATAAAGGCAAAGACAACGGTGGTCAAGAGAATGATGGTTCACAAGGTAATAACGGAGGACAAATCGGAGGAACCTGGCGTCCTGTAACTCCACCTGATGTTCTCAAAGAAAAACGCACTAAAGCATTAAACAAAATAGCTGATAATCCGAATCTGCAACAGGCTTTGGAGAATTTAATAAATACAGAAGATGGTTATATAATTGACATCATTTTGAAGTATGTATAAGTCCTTTTCTGACATAAACGACTTAAAGCAATGGGTCAAAGAGGATAAGCTCGCTAAAGGAATGGGAGCATCAACTCTTAATCGATACCCGATACGCTTTATCTTGTTCGATAATTTCAGCGATTGCTATGAGTTTGTAGAATACTTGCAATCTGATTGTGGCGCGCATGTGGAAAGCGTTGACAAATGGATAGATAATGCATATCCTGATCTAATGTTAACCTACGTAGAATTAGGAGAACACATATATGAGCATATCCGCAAAAAGAGTCCTAACGATTGTGTGATTGCACCTTTCTCGGAATTAGCCCGTTTCTATGACAACATAGAGGATAAGACCTTTGATGCGTTACTTCAGACAATCAAAGCAATTGAAGCTACTAAAGATGCCGTAGAGCACCACCAGCGTGTCTACATCCCGATTGTTGGATTAGAGGGGAAAATGGACACTTTTGCTAATGATAGTCAAACGAACATTTGGCGTTTAGTGTCAGAAGATAAAGAGTTTTCATACAAATTGATATTAACTGCCAATACCGATTACGGTGTACAAGGATTAGAGAAAAACTATACTATAATCAACAATATTAGGGAATGGCTAAATATGTGGAAAGATACAAGAAGCCAAATAACCCCTTTAATCATTTGTAAATCAAATTCCATATTCTCAAACGCAATATTTGCTCAACCGGATAACGCATTTAGTTACGAAATATGTCATAACGCGTATGAGTTTCTTGCGCATGGATTGGGATTGAATTTTGGTGGAATTCAGCCACAAATAAGCGATGGCAATAACTGGGAAATATTAGCAGAGCGCATTGATTTGAGCGAGCATTTTAGTTTCCCTAAGTTTGTTCGTTCTCAGTTAAGTATAGATGAAATAAGTACGTACAAAGATTTCATCCGTTTATGGTTTAGCCACCCCGCTATTTTTGAACGCTGGCTGCTCGCGCGGTACTATGCGAGCTTAGAGAAGCATAATCACTACATTTGCCAGATTCTACAAGAAACCACCAACTACGGCACTACCGAATTTGTAGAGAACATGGCTCGCACACTACCTGACGACGAGAACGATATTAAAGTACGCTATGACTGCTTGCAATATGCTGTTGCAAATCACGTACAATTATCTGAGGCTACAGAAGGTATGCTGGCTAAAGCATTACAGAATAAGCCTGAGGAAATTGGCTATATGGGTGCAATGCGCTATTTTACTGGCGTTTCCATAAAGGAAAAAGAAATTGCTATTAGTTGGTTAGGACAAAAACATATTGAATTAAGTCATTTAATATCGTTTTATCCCGACCTTTATGAGTATATGCGCGATGGTATCGGAATATCTGTCGGTGTTCCGGGATGGTTGGAAGACTATTTCCGTTGCTATAAAGAAGCAAAGATCGCTAACAAATATACCCAAGAGATTAGCGAAAAAATCAATCTCGTCAACTCGGACGAAGCACATTTCGAAAGCTGGTATAACAATTTCAAATCAACTTATACCATTCTTAAGAGTAGAAAAGACATTGAGGTTTTCTATTGGATTGACGGTCTTGGAGTAGATTGGATTCCGTTGGTAAAAAAAGTGATTGCAGAAAAGAAAGAGCAAATGATTTTTTTGAATGAGATCTTGATTGCGCGCTCATTGCTCCCGACAAAGACTGAAATCAATAAAAAAGATTTGCAACGTCTCCTTCCGAAAGACAAAGTTCTTGAAAAGAGCGGAGACTTAGATAGTTTAGCGCATAAAATTGACAACATCAGTCCATTCACTATCAACAAGGAAGTTGGATTAGTACGTAAGAGTATAGAAGATATTTTAAACCGTTACATCGGCAAGAAAATTGCCATCATTTCCGACCACGGCTTAACATACCTTTCACAATTAGTACAGGGTAAGAATATGGCTGGTGTGGAGAGTGACCATCATGGGCGAATAGCTGTTCGAAAGACTGCATCTGACATCACAGATAGTAGTTATTATCGCTTGGAAGATAAGGTAACATTATGTGCCCTGAAACACGAATCACTCTGTGCTAAAGTGCCTGCTGGTCAAGGTATTCATGGCGGGTGTACTCCGGAAGAAGTTCTAGTGCCGATATTTATCATTTCCAGTTGTCCGGCAGCTACCGATTGGTCAGCAGAATTACTGACACCGGAAGTAAATGCTACCGAACCTCGTGTTAAGTTCGCTATTAAGAATTTGCCTTCTACCGACGTGCCGTTTATCACATATAATAACACGCGGTATAAGATGCATCATATTTCGAACGATGTTTACGAATCGGACGATATGATTCTGGATACCAATGTATCGGATGTGATATTGACTATTGGCGATGTCGAAAATGTTGTAAAAATTAAAATCTCTACTGGTGTTGTAGAAGATGACTTATTTGCAATGTAAAAGGTTATGAAAGACGAAATTAGTAATAAAATCAGGCAGAACTTTTCTGCAATGTCTATTTATAAAGATCCAGCATCTACTGCCAGCCTGTTTGCAGGAAGGAACTTACCTTCTTTTGTGAAGGATTTCTTGCTTAAACGTTATTTGAATACACAAACAGGTGAGATTGATCGTCCTGCATTGACACAATTCTTGGATAAGGTAATTCCTGCTCAACAGGGAAGCGTTAAAGATAGACTACAGAGTGGCGAGGAAGTAATGCTATTAGCGCGTTTTGTGGTCTTTATTGACATCGTTAGGAACGAACGCCAATTTGCTATTCCTGATTATGGTATTAAACAACGAGAGGGAATAATTCCGGAATATGTTTACTCGCAACACCAAGGCGATTTTGTAGAAGGAGAGCGGTGGGGAATCATCAAGCTCTGTTTGCTTCCTGATGATGACGGCAAAAAAAACCATATTCAAATGGTTGATTACAAACCCTTCAAACCCTATAGTTCTGTTGATATTAATTATTTAGCAGGTGCACGTCAGAACTTTACAACGCAGGAGTGGATAGATTTATTGCTATCAGCTATGGAGTATGACCCGGATGGATTTGTTTCATTGACGCAAAAAATAGAGTTCTTGACACGGTTGCTTATTTTCATAGAACCACGTCTAAACGTCATTGAGCTTGCACCCAAAGGAACAGGTAAAAGTTATGTCTTTGGTAATCTGTCAAAATATGGATGGTTGGTTAGCGGCGGTAAGGTAACGCGTGCAAAGTTATTCTTTGATAAGGCAAAGCAGCAAAATGGTATCATCAAGAACCATGACTTTACTGTCTTTGATGAGATTCAAACGATTGTATTCCAAGAGCCAGCAGAGATTCAAGCCGCATTGAAATCATATTTGGAAAGCGGAAAGACGACGATTGATAACAACGAGTTCTCATCCGAATGTGGTCTCATGCTGATGGGAAATATTCCTTTGACTTCTCAGAACATGCCGGTATCGAACATGTACTTTGACAATCTGCCTGAGAACTTCCGCGAATCGGCTCTGCTGGATCGTTTCCATTGCTTTATTGAAGGATGGCTTTTGCCGCGTGTCAATAAGAGCATGATTTTCAAAGGATGGACGATCAACGTGGAATACTTCTCAGAGATTCTACACTCCATGCGTACACAGAATGTATATGGCTTAATATTTGACCAGTTAGTTAAGTTTGAGGAAAAAGCAGACGTGCGTGATAGCAATGCTATTAAACGTATTGCGGTCGGATATATGAAACTTTTATTCCCGCATTGGCGTTCAATTGATAATGTGGATACAAATGAGTTTGATATGTATTGCTTACAACCTGCCATCCATCGTCGAGGCATTGTTAAAGAGCAATGCCATAACATCGATCCAGAGTTTAAGACACGTATGCCGGATATTTTGTTGAAAGAATAACTCCTTTCATACTTTCACATTTTCACCCATCTTTTTATCTTTACCAGCCTCTGTCCGCGTAATTCTGCAAAAAAATGAAAAAAACTTGCTTTTTAGGTGATAGATTTGGGCACTTTTTTGACATCTATATGGAGGGGTATATATAAACACGAATCTATTAACACAAAACACAACGGATAACAGATTATCAAATATATGTCTAAACAATTACAAATACGAAACTCAATGGCAGTATCCGAGTTTTTCTCGGTAACTGATAACAAAAGCAACTACCGAGGAATTTTCGGCAGTTCTAAATAAGTGATTTGGGTATTATTCAGTTTGTGCAAAATTTGCACATACTGCCGAGGATGGCATGTCGGAAATTCCGACACACCACTCAACATGGAGTAATTGAGAAATACCGTGTCATCCAGGACCGTCTGTTTGAGTCGGATTTTGACAAGTTCACTCTGCCGACATTGCCTTTTGACGGAGCGGAAGATTAATGATTACCTGTCTGTAAAATAACGTATAAATAATGGAAGAGTTTGTATTTTGGGGATTTAATCTGCATGCATGGATTACGATTGTCACCGTGCTGGCGTTGTTCTCCATCCTGCTATTCACCAAAGTCCGTGCGGATGCAGTGTTTTTAGGTGCGATGGTGATCCTGTACGTCACGGGTGTGCTGGACGCCAAAGAGGCGTTCTCCGGTCTCAGCCAATCGTCTGTGGTAGTCGTGGGCGTGCTGTTTGTGGTAGTAGCCGGTCTAACCTATACCGGTGTGCTGCAATGGATAGTGAAGAACCTGTTAGGTCAGCCCAAACGATGGAGCAATGCAGTCGTAAGGCTCATGTTACCGGTAGCGGGACTGAGTTCGTTCCTGAGCAACACCACGGTAGTGGCGCTGTTTATCGGGATTGTGAAGATGTGGTCGAAGAAACTTGGAATCGCCCCGTCGAAACTGTTGATTCCGCTTAGTTACGCCTCGGGAATGGGTGGTGTATGTACGTTGATAGGCACGCCGCCGAACCTGATTATCAGCGGCCTCTATGCCGAGGAGACGGGTATTCAGATGAACGTGTTAGCAACAACTATTCCGGGTCTTTTCTGTCTGGCGGTAGGAGTGCTGTCCGTTATCGCCATGCGCCGTCTTTTGCCGGACCGTCAGGGGGTTGATGATACGTATGAAGACACGACGGATTATACAGTGGAGATGGTGGTGCCGTCTTCCTGCAAATATATCGGCGAGACATTGGGTTATGTCGGGCTGATCAACGTAAACGGAGGCCGATTGATCAAGATGCACCATTTCGACGGAGTGGCAGTGCCGATAGATGAGAATGAGTTCATTATGGGCGGTGACAAACTGGTCTTTGCCGGAAATATCAAAGAGATCATGGAGTTGACCAAGACGTATGGCCTGGTGCCCGGCGACGAGGTGATCCATGTGGGTTTCAAGACGCTACTCTCTGCGCTGATCATGATCGCGATGGTGGTACTGTCTGCTACGGGCGTCATGCCGCTGCTGATGAGTGCCTGTCTGGCGGCGTTAGCGATGGTAATCACTCGCTGCTGCACACCCAACCAGGCCGTCAAATCCATAGACTGGAGTATTCTAGTCGTTTTCGCAGGCTCCGTAGTATTAGGATTGGCTATTCAGAAAACCGGTATTGCGGAGCGGATGGCAACGGGAATACTGGATATATGCGGCACGAATCCCATCGTCGTGATGACGGCGGTATGTTTGGTAGCCACTTTTATTACAGAGTTTATCTCCAATACGGCAGCCGGCGCGATGTTCTTTCCTATCATGTACCATGCAGCCGTCCAATTGGGCTACGAACCGATGACTTTCCTTATTGCCCTGATGATCAGCGTCAGCAGCAGTTTTGCTACGCCGATAGGCTCGCCGACCCATATGATGGTTTACGGTCCCGGAGGATACCGGTTTACAGACTTTCTGCGGATAGGTTTCTGGATGAACATTATCATACTTGCGGCGAATATATTCATTACGAATCTTATTTATCCGCTTACTCCGCTTGGGTAAAATAATAACTAAAACAACAAAATACTATGACAGATTTATTGATTCTTTTTGCGGTGGCTATGGCAGTTTCCGCAGTGGGTGGAAATACTTCGTGTATTTCTTCAGTCTCGGTTACGGGTACGGCATTGCCGCTCTGGCGGTGGCAATGTGTGTGATGTACCATGCGAATCTCACGGTGCCGACGATGGCTATGTTAGTGCTGCTGTTCATCTTCGGCGTGCGGTTAGGAACGTACCTGCTGGTGCGCGAGCGCAAGGCGGTTGGGTACCGTAAGATTCTGTATGGAGAGGGTCATTCTGACAAGAAGCCTGCCGGCGTGATGATCATGATTTGGCTGTTCTGCGCGCTGCTGTATGTGGCGCAGGTGAGCCCCGTAGCTTTTCGGTTAGCAAACGGCCCGCACGACAGTGAGTTATGGGCATGGATAGGTGCTGCGGTCGTGGCTTGCGGTATTTTGTTAGAGAGCATCAGCGACGCGCAGAAGAGTGCCGCCAAGAAAAAGAACCCGAAGCGGTTTGTAGATACCGGTCTGTACCGTATCGTCCGCTGCCCGAACTATTTGGGCGAAGTGACCATCTGGACGGGTGCGTTGCTCAGCGCGATTGGCGCAGGGCTGACTTGGTGGCAGTGGCTGATAGTAGGAATAGGGTACGCAGGCATCGTGTTTGTGATGTTCAGCGGCGCACGCCGGTTGGAACTGCGTCAGAACGCCGCCTACGGCAATGACCCCGAATATCAGGCGTATGTGAAGAAGACGCCGATTTTGATTCCGTTCCTGCCAATCTATTCCGTAGCTAAATACGAATGGCTGAAGGCGTGATTGGTTTGCCGCCAAGGGGACTCTGACTCCCCAAGACGTAACGCCGTGGCAGACGTTCTCCGGCAAGGGGATGCGGTTCGAGTTGGAGGCTTACGACTGGAACGGCACCGTCCACGTGTCGCATCTGAGCATGCGCGGTCTGTTCGGCCTGATGAAAATGGACACGCTCATCTGTACGCCCTACGCCAAAGACATCACAATGGCCATATTATAAGAAGAACAACGCTTACAAAGGGCGTTGTTCTTTTATATCTCTTTCACCCGCGCACTCTCAACCACACAAAGATACAATAATTCGTCTTAGCCACGAGGGCACGATTGCTGCGAGATAAGCAAATAAAAACGCCACGAAGGACGTTTTTGTTCTAAGGAAAAGTCAAATTTATTTCGTACCACTCAAGATACCATTTTCTTTGTCCTCATTGTTGATGCGTTTGCCGGAATCGCGGCGTTGCGTACCGAAATCGAGGTTGCAATGGAAGTTGAGAATGAGCATCTGGCGGAAATCCCGCATCTCCGCGTGCTGGGTGTTCGATGCAAGAGCGGAGAGGTCTTTTGTCTCGATGCTGTAGCCCTTGACAGAGAAGGGATTCATCAGCATCGCACGGAAACCCCATTTGTCGGCATTGTAGCCAAGACCGATATGATGGTAGAACTCGCCGTACTCCAGTGTCTCACCCCAGAGGTTATTGCTGCGCGTGGTTACTTCGCCGAAGAACTGCCAACCGTTGTACACACCCATGAAACTGGCGCGGACACCAGGGTTGAAATGCTTGTGCGTGTAGGAATTGCCAAGCGAGACGTAATAATTGGCGAACGGCGCAACCGTGAAGATCAGTTTGTTTTGCAGCAAGCGCACCTGCACACTCGGAGCCACTTGCAGACGATGGAAACCTCGGTGGTTGGCGTAGGTGCGTATCGCGTACGATTGACCGTCAATCAGTTGCTCGTACGTCTCGTCCATGATCGGTTTGTGGTCGTACGAGTAGTTCGCCCAGATATTCAGATTGACATACTTGGACTGCCACGACAGCTGCATCTCATTGGCAACGAACATAACCGGTTTCAAGTCCGGATTACCTTGCCGAATCTGGTACTTGTCAATCTGTTGCGCCACGTCCGACATCGCCGACAGAGATGGTTGGTAACCGGACACGTAGCCTTTGTATTTCCAGAACACACCTTTTCCGAAGTCATAACTCAGCGTCAGTTGCGGACGGGCAATCCAGTTCGACGATTTCTGACCGCCTTGCTCGATGTACGTGTGCATAGCACCGATACCCACAGCGTACGAAAACTGCTTGACGCGCTGCTGCACTTCCGCAAAAGCGTAGGTCTCGGCGGTGGTCATGTTGACCGTGGCATCGGCACTGCCGAGATAGGTATTCTCGATCCATTGCTGATTGTGGCGCACACCGACCGTCAAGCCGATGTTCTCCCAGTCTTTTTCATAGATGGCTTCACCGATGAGTGAGTATTTGTTGCCTCTGACGCGAGAGGTCACATCGGTTGTGTCGGCAACCGTCTCGCCAAGCGGTAACTGCTCAAAACGGCGGTCGTTGCTACTGTTGATATACGTACCCACCACGTCGAAATACAGATGGTTGTCGTCCGGCAGGTTGTGCTCGTAGTAGATGTCCAATGACGGCGAAATAGACTTGCTACTTTCGTGGTCATGGATGGCAAAACTGTCCGTGCCCTGATACAGATACGAATCGCGGTTAGTCTTCGATTGCGGCGTGAACTTCATGAAATCGCGCAAGGTGATATTGAGCATGTTCTTCTCGCCGTTCGTCCAGTTGTAGGTCAAACCGATGTTCACCGGATTCATCTTGAAACGTGTCGGTTCGCCCACTTCGCGATTTTCGATTGTGCCCGAACTAAAATCTTGTGCAAGACGAGTAAATGCTTGCATTTGCAACTCGTCGCCGCCAAGATTGGCAATGTGAGCTTTGCTCATGTTGAAATTGTACGTCTCCGAATTTGTGCGCGTCCAATAGACGTCACGCGGCGAGTAGTGCGTCATAAGGCTGAACGACGATTTGCCGAAGTTCACCTTGCCCGCCAGATGGTACTCGCCCCAACCGGGCATGGTCACGCCGTTAGAAGCGTTGAGCATCAGATTACCGCCCGTGTCGCGGTGCTTGACGATGTAGTTAATGACCGCCGCCGCGCCGTTATAGCGCACACCCGGCTGGTCGTGGTACTCGATACGGATGACATCTTTGGGGTTAATCGCCATGACCTCGGAACTGCTTGCCTCGATGCCGTTGATACGCAACTGCACCTCTTGGTTCGCGAGGGTCTTGACTGAGTTTTCCACAGGATTCACAACGATACGCGGAATCTGCAAGTTCTGCAGCAGCGACATACCGTCCGAAGAAGCCCCCAACTGCTCTTTGTTAGGCAGCAGAATCTGGCGATCCACTTTCTGAATCACCGCGTCACCTTCCACCACCACTTCGCTCAGTTCCGTCGAAGCCTCGTTCATCTCAATCGTGCCGAGGTGGGTGTTACCGCTTACCGTTAAACTCATGCCGATGGGCTCGTAGCCGATGTACGAACACTCCAACACGAACTCGCCCGTTTCGGCTGCCAAACTGAACTTTCCGTGCGCGTCTGTGACCGTGCCGGACACTACATTGCGAGTGCTTTCGCCTTTTGACTTTTGACTTTCTACTAATGTCACATTGACACCGATGAGCGCAGTCTTGTCCGCTGCGTCCTTGATAACTCCGCTAACCTTGTTGTTAGCTGCCATTGACACGGCGCAAACCATCGCCGCTGCCAATACGAAAAACTTTGTTTGCATATTATTTATATTTATAAGGAGATACATTACCGTTCGCCGCCGAAGACACCATGCGGAAAGATGTCTCTCAGCATGAGCAGATCATCGTCTTTGATCCATTCCGCCTTGCCGTCGTAACTGCAATCGATGATGCTGTCGCAATGTTCGGTCATCAGCAGATGAAGGATGCGTTGATCAAGATTGCCGTTTGCCTTGCGGAAAGTGTACTTAACCGCCACATACTTACACATTTGCCCCTGCCATTCACGCAAGCACTTGCGCTGAATACCATTGACAAAAACCAGTTTTTCGCCCTCTTGCAGTCCACCGCCTTTGATGTAGCAATGTGCCGCAATACGGATGTTCCATTGTTCACTTCCGGGCATACACCCGCTCATCGAAAGTACTGCTGCGAGTACCAATCCGATAATAAAAATTTTCTTTGTCATAATAGCGTTTTTTTGAGTTGTTAAACGTTTCTTTTTATGGGGTCCCCGATGTGTGCGTCGCACGCAGTGGGGAGAGCGTAGAGCAAGGCGAAAATTCATATGAGCGACGGAATTATCGAGGCTGTTAACCTGCCGAGACAATTGCCTTTTGGCACGTCGCGAGTCGTATTGAGCCTTAGCTTAAGCGACTGCAAAGTTACTACAAAAACCCATTTATATCCAAATTCTGCGATTTATATTTGCTTTGCGTAAATTGCTGAAATATAGATGGATGTAGAAAGAAAAGTTTATATGTTGGTTTGTGTAATTTATATGGATTGAAAGCGAATATGTTGTGTGTGCGGAAACATATGATTTAGTACGGTAAATGATATACAAGACATGTAAAACGTTTTGTAACTTGCTTTTTGTGTAAAAAAGCACAAAAAACATTAAAATCACAGAAATTATTTGCATATCTCGAAAAAAAGTAAATTATGTAACTTCGACCAACTACCCTAAAGGGACCTTTCGAAGTTACGTCCGCACTGTCGTGCAAACAACAATCTTTAGCCTCAAAAACTAAAATATTGCAAGCATATTATATTTTTTTGCGTCTAAATCTTGTATATTTGAAAAAAATGTTGTAACTTTGCAGCCAAAAGTTGCAAAGATTAGCAAATATGAGTAATATCAAACCACATATTCGCATTTCTGCTACGGCTGTCAGTTCGACTTTTGTGGATGATATCCGTGCTATTATCGAGCAGGGCAAACAACAGGCCTATATGTCTGTTAACGCATCGATGATAGAGACATACTGGCATATCGGAGAACGTATTGTAGAAGAAGAACAGCAGGGCTCAAAACGTGCTGAATATGGCGCACAAATAATTGATTTTCTCGCTGAAAAATTGGCAGATGAGTACGGTGAGAGTTACTCTCCGCGTTACCTTCGCTCTTTCCGGCAGTTCTATGCGCTTTTCCCGGATTTTGACATTTGGAAATCGCGGTTTCCAAATCTGACTTGGACACATATCTATCGTACATTGCGTGTCGGAGACGACACTGCTATCCGTTGGTATTTGGGCGAGGCTTCCGCACAAATGTGGAGCGTGCGCACATTGGACAGGAACATCAGTACGCAATATTTTGAGCGGCATCTTTCTGCTCCGCAACTACAAGAGAGTGACGCGGTGGTAACGCATATCAAACAGACAGAACTGATTAAGAATCCGGTTATGGCTGAATTCTTGGGTTTCAAACGTGACCAAAAGTATTCAGAGACAGACCTTGAAAATGCCATAATCTCCCATTTGCAGGATTTCTTAATGGAACTCGGCAAGGGTTTCGCCTTTATGGGTAGACAACAATTGGTACGTACGGCAGCGCAAGATTATTATATTGACCTCGTGTTTTATAATGTCATTCTCAAGTGTTATGTGCTTATAGATCTCAAAATCGGGAAGGTGACCCACCAGGATGTCGGGCAGATGGATATGTATGTGCGAATGTTTGACGAATTGAAGCGAACAGAAACCGACAACCCCACAATTGGTATTTTGCTTTGTAGTGAAACGGATGAAGATATTGCCCGATATTCGGTTTTGAAGGGCAATGAACAGCTCTTTGCAACAAAATACAAATTGTTCTTGCCGACCCCGGAGGAATTGCGTCGGGAGATTGAGCGGCAAAAGGAAATATATCGCTTACAACAAGAGAACTAAATAGCATTCCTTTATAGAGGCGTTAGAGTACGAAGGAAACATTAATTATGTCATTAGCTAATCAAAATAAAATACAGCAATACAATGCGACGATAGCATATCACGCGCAACCGATATTTGCGAAGTTAGGCTTTTCTTTTAATTTCAACCCGAATGTGCCTGTTTCGAAAGAGGATATGGAACATATGATTGAGATTCTTAAATCCGTATCTAAAAGAAATATTGAGAACAATCCTTTCTTAACAGAACAACAAAAAGAAGAGCAACAACATCAAATTGATGTTCAGGCAGATATGATAAAACAATTGAGCGGAAAGGAAAGTGTCTGATTGGGTTTTAGACACTAGGTTATTTGATGGTAAAATAAAATAATCGTCCCTCTCCGGATGCAAAACTATAAAATCGGCCGCATTTGGTCGATTTAACACAAACATAGTAACAAACAAAAACACCGCCTATGGCATAAAACAACAGACAAACAACATACATAAATAAGCATTTGCTTTATTAAGGAGTAATTCAATCTTCCACAAATTAGAATTCGGCTTCTGTAATATAGCGAATGTTCACACCGTAAGTGTGGACTTTCTGCATATATTGGAGCCGATGGGAGTGGAAGCCCGAATTACCCAATATGATAAAAGCGAAAGTTCGCACTTTTTGTATACACTAAATAGAGAGGAAAAATATGAAAAACAAAATCATTATTGTTGCACTATTAATGTCATTTTTTTCTAGTTGCGACAAAAAAAGAGATGAAGATTTTTTAACATCATTAGATAATACACTATGGAGGCATAGTCCTGCAACATCAATTCCGCTAAATGGGGGTTCTATTTTATTTGTTGATGATTATCTTGTTCCCTCTGTCTACGATGCCGTAACATGCTGGTTTTACTCTGATGGCACATGCGATGTACATGTCATGACAGCTACCAGGGGGCAGACATCGCACACAACAAGATGGTCTTGTTCTGCAGACGGAGATGTGGTTATAAAGAAAGGAACTGGAATATGGATGAGAGGTTTGTTTGTGGGACAACAATTAACTTTAAACGATGGTATGGTCTTCACATATTGCGGAGTAGCAAAAAAGTAACATAATGACATAACGATGAAAAAACTATTTATTTTTGCAATTGTAGCATTAGGAATGCTTGCGTGCTCAGACAAAAATGCTCCTTCTTATCTTAGTTATAAAGAGGGAGCATTATCTAGAACTTTTTCCGTGAATGATTCTACAAAGGTTCAGTTTTCTCGGGGTAACTTACAATACAACGCGAATACTAATATTTGGCAATTTGCGGAACATCAATATGACTATATTGGAGAAGATAATGGTAAAAATACAACCATTTATGACTTGTTTAATTGGGGGACAGGTGATAACCCGATATTAGCAAATTATCAAGAATTCGACACTTTCATAGACTGGGGAAAAAATAAAATTCACAATGGAGGTAATATAATTAACATCTGGCGAACTCTCACTATTGAAGAATGGAATTATCTTTTACATGGACGTAAGAATGCAGAAAAGCTAATTGGTTTAGGAACATTGAACGAGATAAAATGGCTTATTATTCTCCCAGATGAGTGGGAAACTCCTGTTGGATGTTCGTTTGTACCAAGTATAAATAAGGGATTAACATGGAATGACGGCGATTTTTATTATAATCCTAAAGACGATAATTTTAATCACAATATATACACCACTATTACATGGCAGAAAATGGAGGAAAAAGGCGCGGTGTTTTTGCCTACTGCAGGGATTAAAGTCGGTAAGGATGTGGACTATGAAGATATTGAGGGATTTTATTGGTCTTCTACACCTTATAGTGAAGAGACCGCTTATAATATTACATTTGATAAGCATATATTGGCGCTAAAAAATGGTAGTAGTCGCAGTTGCGGTTGTTCTGTTCGTTTAGTTCATGAAAATAAATAATAAAGCCGAAGAGGCGATGGTATATAACCGCCAAAGATAAAAATGAAAAGAATCTTATACATTGTATTATGTATCTTTATATTTATCAGTCTAAGTTCTTGCGAAAAAGAAAAAGAGGCTAATCTTATAGGAAAATGGGAATTGCAATCCGTACAAGACGAGTCTGGTGATGAAGTGATATGGAAAAGCCCCTCAATGTGGGAGTTTACAAAAGATCACCAAGTATATATTAACGATGTGTATTACTCAAAATGGTCATATGAAGAGAAAGATATTGTGGTAGAAATGATAGCGACCAATAAGGATGGTGAAATTCTCTATACTGATTATTTGTATGTTGATAAACTCACGTCTCAAATGCTCATCCTCTTATCTAGTGTCAGAACAAGCTCGGGTACTACACCATATAAATGGATATTTAAAAAAGCAAAATAGTCTTACTATAAACTATGCAATCAGGCGGTGGCAGAGATGTTGCCGCCTGTTTTTGCGTCCAGAATGAAATTTCTGGAAACTAACGAAGGTGGGAGGCTGCGTAATGTAAAGGCCCGGAGAGTTAACTCCGCGAGCAGAACCAGAAGCGGGCAATTAAATTGCCCTGAAATGGAAGAAGGTGGGACAACGGCATGAGATGCCGGACTAATGAACAAAGAGAAACATATCAATACTAATAAACAAAAGAGGATCTACATGCGGGATAGTATCCCGCGTAAACAACAAACGTTACGCGGCGAATTAAAAAAAGAAGAAAAAATGCGCGCGGGCTTGCATATGTCAAAAAAAAGCAGTACCTTTGCAACGTCAAATGATAATTGACACTTTTGGGCACATCCAAAAAGCTCTTTGAAGTAATTAAACCTGTAAGTGTGGAAATATTGTCCACCATAAAACTAATTTTATTAACTCTAAATTACAAAAGAATTATGAGAAATATCTTTGTTTTATCGGTTGCTTTATTCAACATTTATAACAATTTCAATGTCGTTTATTCATTGATTGATAGCGGGTGGCAGTATGTATGTCTGGGTGGTGCAAAATCTGCGCATGCTATAGTTTAATTACAGAAAAGAGGGAATGTGAGTATATGCATACGCCACCCGCCATATAGGTTTCCTTCAGTTAGGAAACCTTTTTTATTAAGCAACCTACACCAATGCTATCCAAAAAGCAGGCAGCAGAAGGGGTGCTTGCGTTCGTTATACAGGAGCAAATTTAATAATCAGATGTTTACGGGAAAGGCTTAATGAGATTGACCGCTATTATATTGAAAGGTGCTCAATACCTTATTCTTAACAATCATATACCTTTCAACTACGTTCCAAGAACCTGCCAAGCAGCCTATCTCGCGCCACTCTCGCGCTTCTATTAAGTCGATGTTGGTATAACGTCTGAATCTTAATAATCGTACAATTTTTAGTGCGAAAAGAAGGGGGTTTTGAGGCGCTTGTGTCTCGGTTGTGTCCCGTTTGTCTCTTGTCTTTCGGTCGTGTCGCCATAAATCTTAATAATAGTACATTTTGCAGCGTCGGCCTACACGGTGCCTAAGGTCAGCGTAAGGTCGGCTGATTTTGTCGAACTTGAAACGAAGTAGAAAGGTAGTTGGAATCTTAATAATCGGAAACTTTATATTGGTCATTCCTAAATTATTGATATAGAGCATGTTCGTAGGAGAAAAGTTTATATATAGGCGTTTTGCTTTGCATAATTCGTAAAAAAGCAGTATCTTTGCAGAAAATTTCGAGAAAGAAGATGAAAAGTAAGCTTTTGATATGGATGATGGGAGCGATGGCTCTTTGCCTCATGGTGAGCTGCAGTGTGCGGAGGGATAGGGAACGGATTGATACTGCGGAAGAGTTATTATATAGCAGCAGGGATACCGCAGAATTGCTGATACGACAAGTCGAGCGTCTTGAACGGTTGGACGATGAGCATTTGGCTAAGTATTGGTTCGTTATTTGCGACCTACATGCCAATTCCATGCAATCGCTGTCCGAGGATTCCATGATTTGTT
>Ga0247610_10001995_pt1 | contig 24300 bp, 16 predicted proteins | sample 174DNAGHGhighgp2_FD_193483 | JGI IMG/M metagenome (GOLD analysis project Ga0247610, IMG submission 193483) | Sheep rumen microbial communities from Palmerston North, Manawatu-Wanganui, New Zealand - 1742 DNA GHGhigh gp2 | ecosystem: Host-associated > Mammals > Digestive system > Stomach > Rumen...
CCAGTTCTGCAATCATGTCATCTTGTGTTAGCACCCATTCACCATTGTCGAGTTGCTCGAACTCCTGTTCGATACGCATATTCTTCACGAAATTCACGGAGGTCTGCTTGGGCAGGGTGAGCTCACAACGGCGCACGTGGTAAGTGGAGTCTTTCAGGATGTAGATATCGCCACGGAATCCGAAATCCATCTGGTTGTTTGGCAGGAAATGGAGGTGGATACAACTGTCACGGTCGATCTTGAGTGTATCCTGGATGTAGAAACGATAGAAGTTGATGGCATCCTTGCCAATCGGTGAGGTAAAGGGATACTGTACCAGACGAATCTGGTCGTCATATAGATCGACATCGGTGAATACCTCTTTCAGCACAACATTAAGCATGTCGCCTGTCTGGAACAGGTCGTTCAAACCTGATGACTGTTCACCCTTGATGTAGGTCTTCTTGGATTGTGGATCCTTACGGTAGACGATCTGTGAGACGGTCTCATCGACACTGATGGGGAGGATCATTTTGTTGTTGTACTTACAAACCTCGACCTGATCCATCAGCCATGGGGTGCTGGAGAACGGCTTCTCCTCCAGCCGCTTGGGGGTGAGGTCATTGGCGGCCAGTGTCAGTTTCTCGTATTTGTCATACTGATAGAAGTCGTGGTTCGAGAGGTCACTGAGTTTCTTGGCTGCAATGACCTTCTTCATCAGTTCCACAGCGGGATTGTTCTTCCTGCTGTACCGGCTACGCTTAGTGGTGACGGTCACCTCGGCCAGTTGCATCTTGTCGGACTTCAAAGCGATGTCGAGTTCACTTTTCGTCTCGGAAGTCACGGTAATGACTTGCGACTGATAGCCTACGGCACTGAAGGTGATCTGCCACCCTAAGTGTCGCCTGATGGAGTAGACGCCATCAATGTCAGAGATGACAGCGAGGTTATGGCCTTTATAGACCACACTGGCAAACGGAATAGCCTCACCCGTCTCGGCGTCTTTGATTGTTCCTTTTATGAGCTGCTGCGCTGATATGGTTACATGAAACCCCAGTACAAACAGCAATATCAAATAAATTCGTTGAATCATTTACGTAAATGTTTCCTTTTCCCAAAGTAATTCGGGTGCAAAGGTACACCTTTCTCCGCAATTTTCCGCAATTTGTTTTCCTTTATTAACGTTTCAGGCTCATTTCCTGTCACTTCGGATCAACTCAAGGAGTTTTTCAACCGCCTCTTCCTCGGGAATATTCTTTTCCACGCACACTTTTTGCTTGTAGAGCGAAATCTTGCCGCGACCGGCTCCGACATAACCATAATCAGCATCGGCCATTTCGCCGGGACCATTGACGATGCAACCCATAATGCCAATTTTCAGACCGACCAGATCCTTGGTGGCAGCTTTGACCTCTTCGAGGCGAGACGGCTCACGCTCGGCAATGCGAGCAAGTTCACATTGCTCTTGCTTAATCGCCGCCTTGATCCGGGCGATGGTCTTCTGCAGGTTGTAAAGGGTACGTCCACAGCCTGGGCAAGAGATGTATTCGGTCTTGGTGAATTTAATGCGTGCCGCCTGCAGGATGGCATCAGCGAGTTCAATGAGGCGCGCCTCTTCGAAAGATGTATTGCGGATGATCAGTTTCGTGGCTTTTTTGTCGATGAGCAAGGCTCCTACAGTCATAGCAACCTTCAGCTGAAGTGTCTCCCAGTCTTGGCAAAAGACCGTGAGTGTGATGGTGTCATCCTTAATGGATTTTTCTGCCTCTTCACGCAAAAGCGAACATTCAGGAATCATATCCACGAGTTTGCGGGCCACAGGAATTTCGCACTCCGGTTCTTCGCTCAGCGACACGCGGATGGTATCGCCAATCCCTTCTGTCAGCAGGGCACCGATGCCTACAGCACTCTTGATACGGCCGTCCTCACCTTCGCCAGCCTCCGTCACACCGAGGTGCAGGGGGTAGTGCATATCTTCCTTGTCCATCGTGGCTACCAACAGACGGACGGTCGTTACCATGACCACCGTGTTCGATGCCTTGATAGAGATCACCACATCGTTGAAATTCTCGCGTTTGAAAATGCGCAGGAACTCCATACAACTCTCGACGATACCTTCAGGGGTGTCGCCATAACGCGACATGATGCGGTCGCTGAGCGAACCGTGATTCACGCCGATACGTACGGCCGTGTGATGATCCTTGCAAATCTGAATGAAAGGGACGAGTTTCTTCTCGATTTTCTGTAGCTCATCGGCATATTCCTCGTCGGTGTATTCCAGCTGCTTGAAAGTACGTCCTGGGTCGACATAGTTGCCTGGATTGATACGCACCTTCTCGCAATAAAGGGCGGCGATGTCGGCCGTATGGGCGGTAAAATGCACATCAGCCACCAGCGGTTGGGTGTAGCCGTCAGCCTTCAGCTGGGCAGAGATGTTTTTCATATTCTCCGCCTCTCGGGTGCCCTGAGTCGTGAAACGTACCAATTCGCCACCGGCATCGATGATACGTTTGGCCTGTGCCACACTGGCGGCGGTATCGTTGGTGTCGGTGGTGGCCATTGACTGGATGCGGATGGGGTTATTGCCACCAATACTGATATTGCCCACATGTGTTTCTGTGGAGCGTCTTCTTTGATAACTCATGACGGATTTAGTTGGTCTTAAACTCGTATTTCACGTCGGCCAGATCCTTGTTTGCCTTCTCGATCTTTGCCCGCAGACCGCCCTTATAGGCGGCCAGTCGCTGTGCAAGGGCCGCATCGCTGAGGGCTATCATCTCTACAGCGAGGATGGCCGCATTCTGTGCGCCGTTGATGCCGACAGTAGCCACAGGAATGCCTGGAGGCATCTGAATGATGCTGAGCATGGCATCGAGACCGTCGAGCATCCCTTTGATCGGAACGCCGATGACGGGCAGGGTAGTCGAGGCGGCGATGACACCAGGCAGGGCAGCGGCCATGCCGGCTCCTGCAATGATCACTTTGATGCCGCGATCCTTGGCCGTACGGGCAAATTCCTCAACAGCATCGGGTGTGCGATGGGCAGAGAGGGCATTGACTTCAAAAGGTACCTGCATCTCGTCAAGCAGCTTGCAGGCTTTTTCCATAATGGGCAGGTCGCTGGTACTGCCCATGATAATACTGACTAATGGTTTCATATTTCTTTACTTTTCACTATTCATTTTTCACTATTCACTACAGAAAGAGTATTCCGATGATGGCACAGACGATGCCCACCAAGAAGCCGGCAACTACCTGGGCAAGGCTGTGCTGTCGCAGAATCATACGGCTCGTGCCAAGGATACCTGCCAGGATAAGTGTCAGCGAGAGCCACCAGATGGGATTAAAACCGAAAAACTCTGCGAAAACGAAGAGGCTGCCTGCCACGCCGCCAATAGCTGCTGTGTGAGTCGATATCTTCCACCACACATTGATCATGGCACAGGTAATCTGGATGAACAGTGCTGCAGTCACAATGGTCATCATGAAGTGGGGAATATGGAGTAGCTCCATCAGATAGATACAGAGGAAATAGCAGAGGATACTGATGACATAAGGCACTGCGCGCCGTTCCTTCTGTCCCAGGTCGATGAGGCTCCAGCCCTGATGGCGACGGTAGAAATGAATCAGCACAGTAGGGAGTACCACTGTCAGCAGATAAACCATGGTGAGCAGCTGGAATTTGTAACTCCAGGGCATCTGGCTCATGTAACTGAAAATGAACAAGCAGATCAGACCTACCGTTGGTAGGTAGAATGGTGTGAACACCATACTGATAAGCCTTGCTGTGAGGATGATCCCCTTTTCTCTTGTCATTTTTTTCATTCCTTTCTCAGTCTTGCAATGGGGATGCCCAGTGCCTCGCGGTATTTGGCAATCGTGCGGCGGGCAATGGGGAATCCTTTCTCCGTCAGTTGCTCGCGCAGGGCGTCGTCGCTCAACGGGTGATGCTTGTCCTCTGCCTCAATCAGGTCGCGAAGCACGGCCTTGATCTGTCGTGTCGACAGTTCCTCACCGCTTTCCGTGACATAGCTGTCGCTGAAGAAGTGGCGCAGGGGGAAGGTGCCCCAGCGTGTCAGGGCATATTTCGAGTTACAGACACGTGATATGGTCGAGAGATCCAGTCCTGTCTTCTCCGCCACATCCTTGAGAATCATCGGGCGCAGCGAGGCCTCGTCACCATCAAGGAAGAACTGCCGCTGGAGGGTGATGATAGCCTGCATCGTTACAGTGAGCGTATGCCGTCTTACCCGGATGGCCTCGATGAAGTTCTGGGCGGCGTCCACTTTTTTCTTGATATAGAGCAGTGCTTCTTTGGTCTGGCGGTTCAGGTTGTCTTTGTTCTGCTGATATTCATTCATGGAGTCGATAAACGACTGCGAGAGGGTGAGTTCCGGCACCTCGCCGTTGTCGAGGGTGAAGGTCACGGTGCCGTCGTCCTGCGTTTCCACAATGAAGTCGGGTGTAATCTGCTGCAGACTTCGTCCGACGGTCTCACCCATCGAGGCACCTGGCCGTGGATTCAGCTTGCGCAGTTCCCCGAAGAGGGCCTCACCTTGTTGGTCATTCAAAGAAAGGGCGGTCTGTATGCGCTCCCAATGCTTATGGGTAAACTCGTCGAAATAGCGGTTGATTACCTGTTGCATCAACTGTTTTACCCGTGAATCGTCGCGCCGTGCAATCTGCAGGAGCAGACATTCCTGTAAGGAACGGGCACCAATGCCAGCGGGGTCAAAGTCCTGCAGGATGTGCAGCACGGACTCAATCTCTTTTTCGTCGGCATCGATGTTATGGTAGATGGCCAATTCGTCGCTGATGGTATAGAGGTCTTTGCGGAGCAGACCGTCGTCATCCAGCGAACCGATGAGGTATTCCAGGATGTCACGCTGCCGGTCTGTCAGGTCGCTCTCTCTCATTTGCTCCAACAACTGGTCGTAGAAGGATTCCGTGGTGCCGAATACCATCTCCTCGCGATCTTCGGAAAGGTTACTGCCACCGTGGTAAACGGGCAGTTCTTCATCGTCGCGGCCGATATTCTCCAAGGCAGCATCCAGGGCAGACTGCCGTTCCTCGCGCTCAGAAAGAGCGGCGTCGTCGGATTTCTCTGAGTACTCGGTGTTTTCAGAATAATCAGAGTAATCTGAAAAATCGGCATTTTCTCCTGGCGATTCGACCTCTAAGGCCGGGTTGTCGTTCATCTCCGTGTTGATGCGGTCTGCCAATTGGGTAATCGGCAGTTCCACCAATGACGATACCAGCATCTGCTGCTGCGAGATCGACTGTGCCAGTTTCTGGACTTGCGTCTGTTTCTGTTCTTGTATCTGCCAGGACTTATCGCTCATCACTATTCACTCTTCACTGTTCACTATTCACTATTAACTCTTGAAATAGTCTTTCAACTGTTCTGCATACGAGGCCAGTTGTTCGGGTTCGGCATTGCCATAGCGACGCCATATCTCATGGCAGGGTGATGACAACGGGCTGTCCACTTGATCTTTGCGGTTCAGATAAGGGTCGCAGTACTGGAACACATCCATCACTTCGGTGACTTCCTGTGGCCTGACCTTGATCAGTTTCGCCAGTTCCTGCACCTCTGGAGTCTCCGGCACCATCGTGACAGGTGTCAGACGGAAGTAGAGGTCAAGAATCAAGACCAGCATGACGGGTGTCATCACTAATCCCTCGGCCACGGGTTTGAAGTCCAGCTCAAAAGTCTCTTGTATTTCCACGCCTTCATAAAACGCGTTGGCATGGCCATAGCCTCGCATCTCGCGCCACAAACTGACGGCACGGGCTAGTTTTTTGGGGTTCCGGCCGTATGTCTCCCAGATATGCTCGATGCGTGGCGTCTCCAGATTGGCTATCTGGCACATCTTGTTGAAAAGGAAACTGGGAGGCAGGTGTAGTTCCAGACTCAGGTCTACCATCTTACGGTGAAACATCGGCTTGACACCTACAGGTTTCTGTAGGTAAATCTGCATCAGAAGCAGCCAGTAATCGTCTGACCATTTAGCGTTTTTTGCCATATACTCTCTAATTTTTTGCAAAAATACAGTTTTTTTCGTAACCTTGCAACCGAAATGGCAAAAAACTTATGAGAAAGGTTAAAAAATCCCGCCCTGCGGGATGATGAGACGTCAGACAGCGACGGCAATGTCAGGATGCCAGAGTATGACTTTGCCACTGAAAAGTGATGCCTGAACATCAATAAGACGTTGGTTGCTGCTGCCTCGGAAGAGTAGGTCGGGATCGCGCAGTTTCTCTATGAACGGACCATCGACCAACACATCCAACTGTTCCAGCAGTTCACGCTGTTCCTGGGTGATGAGCGACTCGAAAGTGAAGCCGGTGTAACACCAGATGTCTTTGTTGGTGCGTTTGTGGATCTCCCGGGCCAGTTCTGCGAAGCCTGCGGCCTGAAACATTGGGTCGCCACCACTGAAGGTAACGTTGGCATAGGGATCTGCCTCGATGATTTTCATGATCGCTTCGACGCTCATCTCATATCCTTGGTCGAAGGCCCACGACTGCGGATTATGACAGCCGGGACATTTGTGACGGCAGCCGGCACAATAGATGGAGGTCCGGAAGCCCGGACCATCCACCATGGTATCCTCAATGATATCTAAAACCCGTATCATTGCTCACTGTTCACTTTTCACTAAACATGTCCTGCATGCCATGATCCACATGCGTCACGCGGTCGTTCAACTCAGCCAGTTTTCCACTGTTCCAACGGTCGGTGGTACCTACGAGGTAACCTGTGATGCGCTGCAACTTGTCGATGTTCGTAGAACCGCACTTCGGACATTTCTCTAAATGGTCGTCGGCATTCTCATAGCCACAGTCCATACAACGGTTACGGTTGTGATTCACACTGCCATAGCCCATATTCAGCTGATCCATCATGTCCACCACACTCATGATGACCTGTGGGTTGTGGGTGGCATCGCCGTCAATCTCCACATAGAAGATATGTCCACCACGGGTTATCTCGTGATAAGGTGCCTCCACCTCGGCCTTGTGACGGGCAGAGCACTTGTAGTACACAGGTACGTGGTTGGAGTTGGTGTAATAGTCGCGGTCGGTGACACCTGGGATGCTACCAAACTTCAGACGGTCTTTCTTGGTGAACTTACCTGCCAATCCCTCAGCCGGTGTGGCGAGTACGGAGTAGTTATGGTGATACCGCTCGCAGAAATCGTTCACGCGCTGATGCATGTAACTGACGATCTTCAGCCCCAGTTCCTGACTCTCCTTGCTTTCTCCATGGTGCTTGCCTGTCAGGGCTACAAGACATTCTGCCAGGCCGATGAAACCGATGCCGAGGGTGCCCTGGTTGATGACACTCTCGATGGTGTCGTTGGCTTTCAGTTTGTCAGCGCCGATCCACAGACTTTTCATCAACAGTGGGAACTGCTTGGCGAAGGCGGTCTTCTGGAACTGGAAGCGGTCGTCGAGCTGTTTGGCTGTGATTTCGAGCATGTTGTCAAGTTTTGCAAAGAACATATCGATGCGTTTCTGCTGATCCGGCTCTTCCATGCACTCGATGGCGAGTTTTACAATGTTGATGGTCGAGAAGGAGATGTTACCGCGACCGATGGATGTTCTTGGACCAAAACGGTTCTCGAACACACGGGTGCGACAGCCCATTGTGGCTACTTCATGGATATAACGCTTCGGGTCGTCCGAACGCCAGTCGGGATCCTGATTGTAGGAGGCGTCGAGGTTCAGGAAGTTGGGGAAGAAGCGTCGTGCCGTCACCTTACAAGCCAGCTGGTAGAGGTCGAAGTTGCGGTCCTCGGGCAGATAGTTCACGCCACGCTTCTTCTTCCAGATCTGGATGGGGAAGATGGCGGTCTCGCCACCACCCACGCCCTCATAGGTAGAGAGCAGTATCTCACGCATGATGCAACGTCCTTCGGCAGAGGTATCCGTACCATAATTGATAGACGAGAAGACGACCTGGTTGCCACCGCGTGAGTGGATGGTGTTCATGTTGTGGATGAACGCTTCCATGGACTGGTGGACACGTCCGACGGTCTTGTTGATGGCATGCTGCTGGGCACGCTCTTTGCCCGTCAGTCCGTCGAGCGGCTTCTTGATATAGTCCATCAACGGCTCATCATAGAGGTCCTTGTAACTCTCGCCGTTGAGGTCTTCCAGAGCTTTCAGTTCCTCGATATAGCTCAGGCGAACGTATGGCGCCAGATAGAAATCGAAGGCGGGGATAGCCTGACCGCCGTGCATTTCATTCTGGGCACATTCCATCGAGATACAGGCCAGTACCGAGGCGGTCTCGATACGCTTGGCAGGACGACTGGCGCCGTGGCCGGCGATGAAACCGCAATTAAGGATGTTATCCAAAGGGTGTTGCACACAGGTCAGCGACTTCGTGGGATAATAGTCCTTGTCGTGAATGTGCAGATAATTGTGTGCGACAGCCTCACGGGCCTCCTCGCTGAGCAGGTAGTCATCAACGAAGGGTTTGGTGGTCTCCGAGGCGAACTTCATCATCATACCGGCGGGTGTGTCGGCATTCATATTGGCATTCTCTCGTGTGACATCATTATTCTTGATGTTCACGATATCGAGGAACACGTCACGAGTCTTGGCCTTACGGGCTACAGAGCGCTGATGACGGTAGGCAATGTATTTCTGGGCCACATCCTTGCGGCTCGATTTCATCAGTTCCAGTTCCACGGCATCCTGAATCTGCTCCACAGTCATCTGGCTCTCACCACGCTGTGCGATATGGTCCGTAATCTGATACAAGAGTCGTTCGTCCTCACCCTTGTCCGTGTGGATCATGGCTTTACGGATGGCTGCCATGATTTTCTGCTCATTAAAGCCCACAATGCGCCCGTCGCGCTTTACAACAGTTTGAATCATTCTTATATAAAGTTTTTAGTTTATGCTTTCTTCGTTCCCGAGTTAGGGCATAGTTTAAATCTGCAACAAAATTACTACAAAAGAATCCGAAGTTCCCCTATTTGGAAAACAATTGCGAAGTTAAAAAAAGTAAAACAACTGATAATCAGGCGATTAAAAAATAAAAACGGAAACTTTCCAAATAGTTTCCGCTATAAAGTGTTCCAAAAAGTATAACTTCTTTACTTTAACTCGCCGTGATAACTGGGCCGCTTTCAGTCACTTATCTTCCCGAGGCAGTGCTCTTTAGTCCGTTTTTGCCTGAAAGGCGAGGGCGTACATCCTCATCTGTTTCACCATGGCGAGCAGACCATTCGAACGGGTGGGCGAGAGGTGCTCTTTCAGTCCGATGGCCTCGATGAAGTAGAGGTCGGCCTCTAAGATCTCCTGCGGCGTATGGTCACTGAGCACACGAATCAGCAGAGCCACGATACCTTTTACGATCAAGGCATCACTCTCCGCCCGGAAGTGAATCACTCCTCTTTCCTCTTTCCTCTCTCCTCTTTCCTCTTTATTATAATCCGCTACCAGCCACACCCGACTCTGACAACCGTCAATCAGGTTCTGTTCTGTCTTGTATTTCTCGTCGAGGGGTTCCTGTTCATTGCCCAGGTCAATGAGCAGCTGGTACTTGTCCATCCAGTCATCGAAACCGGAGAACTCCTCAATAATCTCGTCTTGAATCTCGTTAATGGTCATCTCACTATTCACTGTTCACTATTCACTAATTTAAAGAGCTTGTCGCTGGGGCGGACTTTGCCGGTGACGGCGATGGAAACGCGTGTGCCTTGCTCGGCCACCTCCACTGGACCGTTGTCACCATGAATCTCATCGGCGGTGACGTACATCACACCTGTTGTAGGTCCTGTGATAAGCATCTTGTCGCCCACCTTGAAAGTATTGGCCTCGACGGTGAACTCTGCCACACCGAGTTTTGAGAAGTATTTCACACCCTTACCGATATAAACCTTGCGCTCGGTGGCGTTGGAACCGTAGTTCTTGTTCCACTCACCCATGAGCTGTCCCTGATAGTAGCCGTCCCAGAATCCTCGGTTGAAGACGGTGGCGAGCCGTTCGTCCCAGGCGTCCTTCTTTTCTTCCGTAAAGGTATCGTCGAGCACGGCCTGAATAGCTTCCTTGTAACATTTCACCACAGTATACACATATTCCGGACCGCGAGCACGCCCTTCTATCTTAAATACCCGTACACCGCTTTTCATCATTTTGTCGATGAAACGGACCGTTTTCAGGTCTTTGGGCGACATGATATACTTGTTGTCGATGGCGAGCTGATAGCCCGTCTCGTTGTCCGTGGCGGTATACGATCGGCGGCAAACCTGGATACACTCCCCACGGTTGGCAGAACGGTTGGCAGCATGCAGGCTCATGTAGCACTTGCCGCTGATGGCCATACAGAGGGCACCGTGACAGAACATCTCGATGCGAATTTGTTCCCCGCTTGGGCCGCAAATGTGCTCTGCCTCTACCTGATGGTAGATCTCCGCTACCTGGTCCATGTTCAGTTCGCGGGCGAGTACCACGACATCGGCAAACTGTGCATAGAACTTCAGAGCCTCGATGTTCGAGATGTTCAGTTGGGTGGAGAGGTGTACCTCCTGTCCCACCTTATTACAATAGGTCATCACGGCCACATCCGAGGCGATGACGGCGGAGATGCCCGCCTCCTTGGCAGCATCGATGATCTCGTGCATCAGGGGAATATCCTCGTCGTAGATGATGGTGTTCACCGTGAGGTAGCTCTTGATGCTGTGCGACTCGCACGTTTGGGCGATCTCGCGCAAGTCGTCGATGGTGAACACGGAGGCGGAGTGCGCCCGCATGTTCAGCTTCTCGATGCCGAAGTAAATACTGTCTGCTCCTGCCTGTATCGCTGCCGCTAAGGACTCGCGAGAGCCCACGGGTGCCATGATTTCAAAGTCTTCTATCTTCATTTGGGCGACAAAGGTACAACTTTTTTGGCATTGCGCAAACGTTTTTGCATGATTTAGCAAAAAAAGTCTTTGTTAACGCTCTGATTTCTAAGGATTATTTGTATCTTTGCAGAGTCAAAATAATAGCTAACAACGATATGCGAAGACTTTTTATCTTAATGGCCCTTGTGGCATTGAACATGACAGTGATGGCAGCTAAAAAGACAGTGATTAACCGGATAGATCCTACCGACTGGTATGTGGGCATGAAGAATCCTTCAGTGCAGCTGATGGTCTATGGCAATGGTATCCGTGATGTACAAAGCGTCACTACCGACTATCCCGGCGTCACCATCGACAGTCTGGTGCGCCTCGACTCACCTAACTATCTTCTTATATATATTAATGTAAAGGATGCCCAGCCCGGTACGATGACGTTGGTGTTTAAAGAGGAAAGTGGAAAGAGGAAAGTGGAAAGAGAATTGACCCGTGTGAAATACGAGTTGAAGGCTAGGGAGATGAGCGGCGACAAGCGCATGGGCTTCACTAATGCCGATGTGCTCTATATGCTCATGCCCGACCGTTTTGCCCAGAGTGCCGGTCATAACCCGCAGGTAAAGGGTATGCGTAACTACAAGGAGGACCGTTCCAAATCCTCGCTGCGTCATGGTGGCGACTTAAATGGTATCCGCGAGCACCTCGATTATTTTAAAGAGTTGGGTGTCACCGCTCTTTGGTTTACGCCCGTGTTAGAGAACGATTCTCCCGACCAAGAGAATGGTTTCTCCACTTATCACGGTTATGCCACAACCGATTATTATAAGGTTGATCCCCGTTTCGGTACAAATGCTGATTATAAGCGCCTTTGTGATGAGGCTCACGCCAAGGGGTTGAAGGTTGTGATGGACATGATCTTCAACCATAGCGGTTTTGAGCACCCTTGGACGCACGACATGCCTTCGAAGGACTGGCTGAATACGCCAAAGTGGCTCACGGAGGAGCAGAGTGGTCGAGACCCGATGACGGGTTTCACGGCCAATGCCGATGGTTCTGAGCCAGTCAAGAGTGCCTATCTTCAGACTAGTTATAAGTTGACGCCTGTTTTGGACCCCTATGCCTCAAAGGTCGATTTGAAGGAGACGACGGAAGGATGGTTTGTGCCCTCTATGCCCGACTTGAACCAGCGTAATCCCCATGTGATGCGCTACCTGATCCAGAATAGCATCTGGTGGATAGAGACTGTGGGTATTGACGGTATCCGTATGGACACCTATCCCTATGCCTATGCCGATGCGATGGCACAGTGGATGAAGGAGATTGACGAGGAATATCCTAACTTCAATACCGTTGGTGAGACGTGGGTCACCGAACCGGCCTACACCGCTGCCTGGCAACGCGATTCCAAGTTGGCTGAGAAAAACTCCTACCTCAAGACGGTCATGGACTTTTCCTTCTTTGACAAGTTGAATCAGGCCAAGAACGAGGAGACCGATGCCTGGTGGAATGGCTTGAACCGTCTTTACAATTCTTTCTGCTATGACTACCTCTATCCGAACCCCTCGAGTGTGATGGCTTTTATCGAGAATCATGATACTGACCGTTTCCTAGGCAATGGCTGTGATACCCTCGCTCTCAAGCAGGCTTTAGCTTTGTTGCTTACGGTAAATCGTATTCCGCAGCTCTATTATGGTACGGAGGTTCTGATGAACGGTACCAAGGAAGTAACCGATGGCAATGTACGTAAAGACTTCCCTGGCGGCTTCCCGGGCGACACGCATAATTGTTTTACAAAAGAGGGCCGTTCAAAAACCGAACAGAGTATGTTCCAATGGCTCAGCCGGCTGCTCCATTGGCGACAGGGTAACGAAGTGATTACGAAAGGTCAGCAGATTCAGTTCATTCCCTATAATGGCATTTATGTCATTGCCCGTCAGTATCAGGGCCGAACGGTTTTGACTATCCTCAACGGTACCAGCAAACCTGCCAAGATGGATGTGGAACGTTATCAGGAGGTGATAGGCAAATCTGCCAAGGTGAAAGATATCTTGACAAACCGTTATTATGATCTTTCCAGCGATTTGGAGCTGAAGCCTCGCCAGAGCCTGATTTTGACGTTCTGATAAGTGGCTCTTATCCGATAATAATAGCTTCTTATCAAGTAATAAGTGCCTCTTATTAGGCAATAACAGTCTCTTTTATTGTCATAGTTGTCATATATCGTTTTTATATGTCCCTTCTGCCCCTTCTGACCCCTACCGCATGATTGACAGATAAACTTCAGGGGGCAGAAGGGGCAAAAGGGTCTGTTTTTTCTTGTGATTTCCTACTATAGGCGCGCAAGGTGTTAAATGTGGTTAATTTTAGGGGGGGTAAATAGGGAAAAGGCAAAAAAATGAGGTTTAATCGAATTTTTTTGTTAATTTATTATATAACATAATTATTTTTTCGTATATTTGCATCGTCAAATTGATTTGAACGTGTAATTTTATGAAGAGAATCTTAACAGTTATACTGTTATTGAGCTTAATAATTCTAAGGGCCAGTGCCCAAACCTTGGCACTCCGCACCAATCTACTCTATGATGCCACACTCTCTCCTAATCTCGGAGCAGAAGTGCGACTGGACTCATCATGGGCCGCGGGTATCAACGTTGGGTTGAACGCATGGGATATCGACAAGCAGAAGAACAAGAAATGGCGCCACTTGCTGGTAGCGCCTAATGTGCGTTACTACTTCGGTCAGAAGCGTGACACACTGAATCACTATCGTTTTGAAGGTGACCGTCTGGTTGATGTCCGTCATGATTCGGTGACCATCTACAATAGTGGCCGCTATCTGGAGTTGGATGCGATCTATAGCCACTTCAATGTGGGAAATGTGAAATTCCCGTTCGGGATGTATAAATCCGTGCGCGACCGCCGTCTGCAGGGCGACCTGCTGGCGCTCGGCGCGAAATACGGTTATGCCTGGATCCTGGCACGCGACTGGCGTGTAGAGGCTGAAGCTGGCGTGGCTGTCGGCTATGCCTGGTTCAAGGAATATGATTGTGACCACTGCGGCACCTATTATGGAAAAGGTGACCGCATCTTCCTCTTGCCACAGTTAGGTATTAATGTTGTGTATATCATCAATTAGAGAACGAAATAAAAAATCAATATTGGAAGTATGAAGAAAAGTTCATTCTTTATCTTGTTGAGCATGATGGCTCTTACATGTGAGTTCGGTTTGACGGCCTGCTCTTCCGCCAATGAAGAGGTGGTTGACAACCCGAATTATGACCCGGTGACGAAAACGGTGAACGCGAACTTCGTATTCAGTGTCTCTACTGGTAATACGTCGTCGGCTATTACCCGTCAGTCATCATCCACTGCTCAGGCTACCTTGAGTGAAAGGTTCCGTGGTATCGACGCTGCTCAGTTGCATGCCTTTAAACTCGGTGCCAACGGTCGTTATGTGACCGCTGCTACGAGTGCGACAAAGGGTTATGACCTGGGTGACATTCTTGATCCGGGGAGACTCGATCCAGATGGTTCTGGACTGAATGCGAATGGTGAGGGTGTGCCCCTGTCCCATCAGGTGATCCAGTTGGCATTGCCTACTGAGACCAACGCCCTGATGTTCTGGGGCAAGGCTACTAAGGACGATGTCAGCACGGAATCGGGCGAGATCGATTTTGATGCCAGCAGTACGGATATCAGCAGGCATTATTTCTCCTTGACACCACGTATCCCCAAGAGTGGTACCAGTCCTTATGGTCAGGATGCCTTTTTGCAGTACCAGTCTCTTATCCTTTATGCTCTGAACACCATTGCTCAGACGAAGATAACTGATGTGGATGTGACTGTTGGTTCGACTGACAAGCATATTACCTCTTTGGGATGGAGTGACTATGCCGATCTGACGGCGTCGCCGATCATACAGAAGGCGACGGATCCTTTCGATGCTTCAGGAATGAGTTCGAATGGTGATGTTCTGGGCTATGTCTTCTCTGTGTTCCATAATATCAAAGCCGGTGAGATCCGTGGTGGTTATGGTTTCGCCATTGCTTATATGATGAGTGATATCTATGATGCCATTACGCCTGTGGTGGAGTCAAGCCCCGCTTCCGCCAAGGAGGCAGCAGCACGTCTGGTAGCGATAGAAATCCAGAATAATATCAAGCGCTTTTTCAATCTAAATACGCCTGCTACGTGGTTGAGCGTAGACCAGATAATTGCGAATACCGGTATCTCAGCCGCATCTGTCAATCTTGTGAGAAGTGGTGGTGGCGATCTCAATGCCTTCCCTTCCAACTTCAATGTGCCTGCCGGTGTGTCGCAGTTGGTATTCGCACCGAGTTCTTGCGAGTGGCGCTATGATGAGAAAGCCTATTCGCTCATCGGCACAGGCTCTGCTACCGTGTTCGACTATATGTATCCCGCAGAGCTTTGCTATTTCGGTAACAGTCCTATCCGCGTGACCGATGCATCGAAGACACCCGGCCAGTATCCTGATGGTGTGGCCGCGTGGGATAATGATGGTTCCTGGTCGGGATGGACCAAGGACGGCAGCGTGCAGTCTACCACACATAGTGTGGCTATGCGTGATAATATCAACTATGGAACAGCTTTGCTGGAGTCGACGGTACGTTACGGATCCAGTATTCTTGAGGATAATAACCATGCCCTTCAGAAAGCCAATAATCCCTATCTGGCTGATGACGAGGAACCGAATAATGAGATTGAGGTGAATTCCACGTCTTTCCAGCTGAAAGGTATTATAATTGGCGGACAGCCCCAGACGGTGGGATGGAACTATCTGGCCAAGGATGGTACGACGTCCAGTTTCAATTATATGATCTACGACAACAGCCTGCCTGATGCCACCATTCCGACCTATACCGCCAGTGGTAATAAGTCGGTGCCTAACTATACGCTTGTCTGGGACAACTGGAGTGAGGCTCAGCGGAATCAGGATCAGTCGGTCGTCTATGTGGCCCTTGAGTTTTTGAACAATACCGGTCGCGATTTCTTTGGCCGTGATAATAAGATCCCTGCTGGCGGCACTTTCTATATCGCTGGTAAACTGGATCCCGATGCGAAGTCCGGTACCGTGGGTGATGTCACTGATATGGCTTACAAATCAGACAAGTCGTTGGGCATCACCTGGCCGACGAAATATGCACTGCCGCCTTACGATGCCGATGGCAATACGCTGAAACAGCGTCGTGTCTTCATGCAGGACTATATGACGGTGGCCAATTTTATCCTCAACAGGTACTCCTTGCAGAATGCGTATGTCACGGTGCCCGACCTCCGTTCATTACAGATCTCGCTGGGTATGTCTGTTGATTTGGAATGGCAGACGGGTCTTGCCTTCGATGTCATCTTAGGACAATAGTGTTGAAAACAGGTTACTATCATAGAGTGGTTTGGGGTTGCTGGTGTCTTCTGGCAACGTTATCCTCGTGTTCGATGATCGACGAGGACCAGAGCGACTGTGTCAGCGACGCGGAAGTCAAGTATGAGCTGACGCTTGTGACCAATATCACTACCGAGATAGAAACCCAGCTGAATGATTCGACCGAGGATGAATTGGCCGATTCTCTGCGCAAGCACCTGCAGAACATTTTCACGGACTATGCCCACGATGTCGACCTCTCTTTCTATGACACCGTTGACGACTCCGTGCGCCTGCATCACGACATGCATATCATGGATGCCAATCAGGCTTCGTACACGTTGAACCTGCCGATGCGTCAGTATATGCATTTGGCGGCAGCTAACTTGTTGAACAACAACATTGTAAGCCTAATCAACGATGGGTATTGCCATCCTTCGGTGCTTCATCAGGTGCCGCGTGATACGGTCGATTCCCAAACCACAGGTCTCTTTACGGCTCGTCAGCCAATGGATGTGTTGGGCAATGTCGATCAGAACTTCAGGGTCCACCTTTATATGGCCAATTGTGCGGCTGTGTTAGTGGTTGATCCGCGTGATGTCGACGCGAGCGGGATGCAGGTCTACACCACAGGTTTTGCCAGCGAGTATCAGATCTGCGACAGTAACTTTATTTATCCGGCGAAGTCGCCGATTGTGCGTACGGAGTTTGTGGGCAGGAATGACGGCCACGGGCCATTTGCCTTCTGTTCGGTGAATTTCCCTTCGAAGCCTGCTAGTGAGACGCGTACCGTTATCGAGACTGAGGAACCGTTTATCTCCAAGGAGGGTGAAGAAGAACTATGGGAGTTCCGTGTCTACGTACCCCAGCCGGAAACGGAACAGACGCGTGGTCGGTTGCGGATTACCGAGACCATCCTGCGCCTCAAGAGACCCCTCAGGGCTGGTCAGCTGATGATCATCAAAGGGTGGTTGGACCACCAGGGTATTTTCTATACCACAGATACGAATGTGGGTGTCAGTGTGACCTTGGACTGGAATAAGAATAATGAACATGAGGTACCGCTATAGTTATATAGGACTGCTGCTGGTGGCAACGATGCTGATGCTGGGTTGCGCCGACCAGGATGCGCCAAAGAGGGCTGAGAAACTCGTTGGCGTAGACCTCGCATTCGCTGTGCCGGCTCCTGCGGACATCACAGGCTTGGATGTGACGCCCACCCGTATGGATGATGGTGTTGTGCAGATAACCGCTGCCGATGCCCGTAATCTGGAGGATGTCATCATCATTCCGTTTACGACCGCCAATACGATTACGGTTGATGACACTCCCGCTCAGTATCTTTCCTATGCTGGTTGGTCCATCTTCTCGAAGACGAACTCGAAATTCTATTATAACCGGAAATGTCAGTTTGTCCAGGGTGTCGCTTCCGTTTTGGTCTATGGTCGTGGGGCTTATTCTGTGGATAATATTCCTGGCGAGAACAAATCTTATTACGGTTCCACCACCGCCGTGATTCCTTCAAGTCTGACGCCAAAAGACATTTACTTTGAACCGACTCAGATTCGTGCGAGCACTGAGTTCGACGAGACGGGTAAGGCGCTGGCCGCCTATCTGACGGCGATTGCCAAAACGACAGGCTGGTCTACCACGACGGATTCCAAGTTGAAGGCGCTTTACTATAATTTTATAGGTAAGCGTGAGGGAATGGTCGACCATAGGGTCATTGCCGGTTCTTCGACGAGCATCTTAGGTTACGTCAACGAGCTTTATAAAGAAGCGGGTCTTTATACCACGGCAGATGCTGCCGCTTTGTCTTCTGCTATCCGTGCCAAGATTGCCGAGAAGGCAACTGTGGAGAACGGTGTCGTTACCGCCCTGAATTCAGATCTTATGGGCTATCCTGCCAATATCGACCTGCCCGACGGTGCAGCAGCCATCCAGTGGATCAGTGGTGAGGAGGGTTTTGTGCCTCAGACCACCACCACCACGATTGCACCGATTACCAGCGTCACACACTTCGCCTACCCTGCCGAGCTCTATTATTACACAAACAGCCTGATCTCAACAGCCAACAAAGAGATATCGGCTTCGAAGTATGAATCCGAGACCCTATGGAATAATGTATTACAATATTATACAGGTAGTGGCGTGGTGGATGCTTCCACCCGGGCAGTGGCCATCAATACCCCGATGCAGTACGGTGTGGCACGGTTAAGCACGAATCTGAACGCAGCTCCCAATACGCTCATCGATGGTGATGAGACCAAATTTATTTATGGAACCGACTGGAATGACCGGTCATTTCCGATGACGGCTGTGATTGTAGGCGGACAATACCCAGTAGGTTTTGATTTCAAACCCGAGACGGTGAAGGCAACCGAAGAGGAGGCGAAAGCGGATATGCGCTATGTCTATGATTCCCAGGTAAAGACCCGGAATTTGAAGACGGATTATTATTATCTGGGTATGACACTCCAGAATAAGTGTACGAACACGCTGGTCTTGCAGTCGTATGAGAACGCCAAGGTAACGGTGGCCTTGGAGTTTGAGAATCGCACTGATAAGAAGTTCAAGGGAAAAGACTGTATTGTCTATCCTGGTGCGAAATTCTATCTGATCGGCTATGTGGACCCGACTGTCAAACCGGGTTCTGGCGATCAGTTTAAGCGTGTGTTTACACAGGATTACGTGACAACCTTCAATATGACGGTCGATCAGAAATGTCTGGCGAATGCCTATAGTGTGATGCCCGACCTGTCGGAAGCGCGCATGGAGATCGGTGTGCTGATCGTTCCCAAGTGGGATGTGATTACGCCCACTAATGTGGAGCTGTTTTAGTAGTGAATAGTGAACAGTGAATAGTGAAGAGTGAATAGTGAGAAGTGAGATGAAGGATGTTTGGACGATATTGATGGCAGCGGTGATGCTGTTGGTTTTCGGAGCTTGCAGCAGCGACAGTTCCGAACAGCAGGACCCTGTGCTCAATATCTATGTCTATGCACCAGGTCAGCCTACCCCCACCCGAAGTGTCGTTGATCCTACGGAAGAAGAGAAGAATGTCAATAGCATGACGCTCTGGGTCTATAAGAGTAGCGACGGCAGCCAGTTGGGCAGCATCATCCTTAACAAGGAAGAACTGGAAAGCTTGAATAGTGATAACATGGGCATCTATAGCATGCCTGTCAGTGAAACCTTTGCCCGAAACCCGGAACCGGTGGATGTCTATGTCCTGGCCAATGTGTCGGCTAAGAATACCGGCAAGACCTTTGATGCGACGATAGCCGACAAGATGAGTTTGGAGAATGCCCAGTTCGATGGTGGCTATTATTACGGGTTCGCCAGTTCGGCAAAGGCAGCGACGGCACTCTCTGACGAGGGACTGCCGATGTCGGGTGTCGTTCGTGGAAAAGCTGTCATCAACCAGAATGCAGTACTGCACATGACGAATGCCAACCTGCAGCTGGTGCGTGACATTTCGAAGGTCCGTTTTGTTTTCTCGGCACTTGAAGGTAGTTTCCTTTATATTGACGAGGTCCGACTGAATAAGAATCTGCTCTATAAGAGCGATTACCTGTTCCTGAATGATGAGAATCCCTATTTCAGAGTTGGTACGACGGGCTTGGTTGACAAAGAGGTTGTCCTGGTCGAGAGACTGAAAGATCAGGAGGGCGCCCCTCAGTATGTCAATCGGAATAAAGATCCCAGAGTGTATGCTTATGCCAGTGGTATGGATGAGGCAGCATACGAGGCAAAGATAAAGGAGGGCTTGGAAAAGAATGAACTGACGGAGGCGCCTACGGCGTATCTGCCGGAGAGTGATAAACGCTTGACGGGTACTGTGACCTATCACCTTGGCAGCGAGACGACACAGCGCACGGCTTCGTTTACGATGCTCAACGGCGATTTCCGACGTAACCAGACGTGGATTGTATATATCTATTATAGCGGATCATCGAAACTGGATATCACATCAGTGAAGGTGACCGACTGGGAAGATGGTGGACAAACGGATCATAGTATCCATAATTGGTAAGAGAGATGAAGAAGATTTGGATGATAGTCATGATGAGCGTAATGTTGGGAGCCTGTTCTGAGGATTCAGAGCAGACCTTCGACATGCTCCAGCTGTCTGAGGTGACGCGTGCTGCTTCTGACATCATTAATGCCGGTGAAGACCATTCGCCCATCCAGATCTTCCTGATGTCTGGAACGGCCAAGACCGAAGGCAACTTCGTCTACAACCCAGACGCCAATACTTGGTCATCGACCATTGGTGTGAAGGAAAATAATAACTACATCTATGGCTTCTCGCCTTCTTATGCAGCGGCAGGAACCATCAGTCCCATTGTGAGCGGAGCCGCAGACTATAGCGGTGGTGCCGTGATGACGCTCGACAACCTGAATGCGGTGGGTGGTGACGACCTCTGTGTCGTGGTCGGCGTGAAAGGTGCTACTGCTGACGCGTCTGTTACACCTGACTTCGGCACGTTTGAGTTCAAGAAACAGGGCACCAGCAATTATGTTAGTCTGCTGCTCGACCACTTGTATGCTGCCATCGAGTTTAAGATCAAGATAGGCTCCAAATACAACGAGTTGCGCGATATCTGTTTGAAGAAGATGGAACTGCAGTCTGCCAAGACCGTGTCTCAGGCTGTGGTAACTCTGACGGCAAATACCGCCGGTACCAACCCCCTGACAGATGTCAAATTTACCTCATCGGACAATGCCCAGGCCAATACGGTCTATGACTATGGTACGGATGCCAGCACCACTACAGGTCGTCAGTTAACGGTCGGAGGAACAAGTTTCGTCAGTTATTGTGCTCCGATTACGGGTATCGAGGGCAATCTGAAGCTGGTTTGTACGTATGATGTCTACAATAAAAAAAGAACCAAAGTGCGTGAGAACTGCGTCGCAGAGAACAGTCTTGCCGGTCTGAGCGGCCTGACCATCGCACGGGGTAAGAAATCAGTGATCAACCTGACGGTGGAGCCCACCTATCTGTATCAGCTCTCCGAAGATGAGCTCGACAACCCAGGGATAAAGATATCAGTGTCTGGTAATTAGTGAAAAGTGAATTGTGAAGAAGATAGTAACCATAGTATTGTTTAGCATGTTTGCATCCCTGATGCAGGCTCAGATCACCATTGGCGGCAGCGTCTATGGTGGTGGTAATGCTGGTGAAACGAAGGGAAGCACGAATGTCACTGTGTATGCTGGTGAGCTGAACAATGTCTTCGGCGGTGCCCGAATGGCCAACGTCACTGGCAGTGCCTTCGTGAATATCGATGGTGAGCATGCTTCCGATAATATCTTCATTAACTCGGTATATGGCGGAAATGATATTGCAGGAACGGTAGGATCTGAAATTAATCAGGAGGATAAAAATACAAATCTCGTTCCTGGTGAATTGAAGGAAACAGCAGAAAATAAGATTAATAATTCCTGGCAAGCCTTTATCCGTACCAGTCCGACACCTGAAACGGCAACGGCAGCTGAGCGTAAAAGCCTTGTGATTGGTAGCTTGTTTGGTGGTGGTAATGGTGACTATGATTATTCTGAGAACAGTCCTTATAAGGGCCTGCTTAAGCCTGAGCTTGGTAAGACCTATTTGGAGATTCAGGGTGGTTGTATAGCTCATCTCTATGGCGGTGGTAACAATGCAACGGTAAAAACAAACACCACCATCTGTATTGACAATAACAGCCCTGTACTGACCCAGACAAACGTTTGGCCTAATGACCCGACGACCCCCGAGGGTCAGGCACAGCTGGTGGCATTGGCACAAAGAACACAACTGACTACCTTCCAGAGCAATCTCACCAGTTATGCCTTTAACTTCGCCCGCGTCTTTGGAGGTAACAACAAGGCCGAGATGGACATTCGTCCGACATGGAACCTGAAAAACGGCATTATCCGTGACCTCTACAGCGGCGGTAATCAGGGTGCAATGACCAGTCCGGAAGGCTTGCTCCTGAATATTGAGAGCACCTCGAATATTGTTGTTGAGAATCTGTATGGTGGTTGCCGTATGGCCGATGTCCGTCCGACCGTGAATGGTGAATATAAACCGACGACGAACAGTTTTGAGGGTTATAACTTCCCAGTCGGATTTGCGGCGCGTGTCGTCATTCGTGGCGGTGATGTGAACAATGTCTATGGTGGTAACGATATTTCCGGAAAGGTCTTTGGCGGTAATGCCGTGGGTATCAGTACCAGTGTCCGAGGCGATGTCTATGGTGGTGGTAATGGTTCGTATGCTTATACGGACAATTCTAAGCTGGGCCAGCAGGAATTGTTTAAGGATTTCTATTACGATCCAGGTTCCAACTCTGCGGAGGCCCTTAATGCTGTTCGCCCCAATGCCGAACAGGTGTCTATCCATGTAGAGGGAAAAGAAGGGAAACCTACCATTGTTCATGGTGGTATCTATTGTGGCGGAAACAGTGCCACCATCATGACCGACATGGCGCAACCCAAGGTTGAATTGAAGATCGGCTCATATGTTATTGCTGACTCTGTGTTCTTGGGTAACAACGGTGCCAATTTGGTGAAGAAGAATATTCTACAGTATTATGCTGGTAACGTGGATGCCTATGGAAATATTGTCACTTCAGGAGGCGAGGATAATAGATATAGCTCTCTGGATCTGACCGATAAAGATATTTTCGATACCTACATGGATGCCGCTGCCATGAGGCTGATGCCCAGTGTGGTATTTGACAAAGAAGCCAATGGTGACGGCAAAAATTACATACCATTTACCTCTTATTTCGGCTCGTTCTTCTGCGGTGGCAACGTGGGTAGTATGAAGGTCAATGGCAAGACTAACATCACCTTCGACAAACCTGTCTACATATTTAATAAGGTAGTAGGTGGATGTAACAATGCCAACGTCTACGCTCAGGCAGGTCTGAATGCAGAATACTTGGGCGGTTTGGTGGGTACGCCTGATGCCAATGGCAATAAACTTCAACTGAACTTCAAGGGTTTGATGATCCAGCCGAAGCGATGGAAGGTGGAGAGAGACGAGAATTACAATAAGGTTCTGGATGCTGATGGACATGTTAAATATGAGCTTGATGCAAATCGTAACCCGCAATTGGAATGGAATACGGTCAGTGCCAAGACCGGACTTGAGGTCGCCCCAGTCACTACTGCAAAGGTCTTTGATGCCGCTACCGACCTTGACCGTCGTCTGAAGGGCGGTAATGTCTATGGCGGCTGCTACAACAGTGGTCATGTAAATGGTAATATCATTATCAACATCGATTCGACGGTCGTGGAGCGCGACAAGCTCTTCGACGCCACCAACGAAGGAGACATCTTATACGAGAATACGGAGATAGGAAAGTATACCATTACCAAACGAAATACGGGAGTGATCCTTTCTGAACAGGGTATGGATGTACTCGGCTCAGCCTTAAATGTGTTTGGTGCCGGATATGGTGCCGCCTCAGAGATCTGGGGTAGTACTACCATCAACCTGAACAAGGGTTATGTGTTCCAGATCTTCGGTGGCGGCGAGGCCGGTGCCATCGGTAAGAAAGATGCCGACGGGATGTATGGCATCAAGAAGGCAGATGGAACTTACGGCCCGGATGAGAGATACAGCACCTATATCAATCTGAACGGCGCAGCCAACCTCCCTGGTGTGGCACGTGGCGCTGCAGGCGACAGTGAGGACATGGCAGAGTGTGAGTTCATCTATGGCGGTGCCTTTGAAGGCGCGATAGCCGGTAGCACCCATATCAACCTCAATAATGGTCGTATCTTCAATTCCTTCGCAGGTAGTTGTGATGCCGACATCCTCGGCCATACTGAGACCTATGTAGGTCAGAACGGATTCCCCTGGATCCGCGACCATATCTATGGCGGAAACGACCTGGGTGGCAGTATCCTGGGAAATAAAGACTTCACGGATCGCATCCGTTCCGAAGTCGTTGGTATGGTAAAACCTGAATATAAGGAGCAGGTCAGTAAGGCCACGACCTATATGGAGTACACGCAAGGTCGGGTGGGCCGTATTTTCGGCGGTTGTTTCGGTGATTATGATTATGAGGATGCTGCCTATAAG
>Ga0247610_10001996_pt1 | contig 24290 bp, 26 predicted proteins | sample 174DNAGHGhighgp2_FD_193483 | JGI IMG/M metagenome (GOLD analysis project Ga0247610, IMG submission 193483) | Sheep rumen microbial communities from Palmerston North, Manawatu-Wanganui, New Zealand - 1742 DNA GHGhigh gp2 | ecosystem: Host-associated > Mammals > Digestive system > Stomach > Rumen...
AGCAAATTTTATATACCACCAAATATTTTGGCAGAAAAATATCAAAAAAGATATATTTTTATGGTTTTCGATAGTATTTCGGGCAGAAAAACACGAAAAACCGCCACGATCATCGCTGACGGTGGCGGCTCCATCTAATTAACCTTTAACATTAAATTATAACCGAACTAAAAACTAAATCAACGGCTGGCTACTGCCTCACGGCACCCACCAGCCTAAATCCAAAACTAATAACCCCCTTTCTAAGAAAAAAATGAAACAAACAAAATCAAAATATCTTCAACTTGACCACCACCCCCACAAACGGCTCGGCCTTGTCTGCTGGCGGCTTGATGATACCTCCACGCAATCCAACGGCAAATCTGCTCTCCTTGATGCGATATGTGAGGTCGCCGAATGCGAATGTGGCCATGTCCTTGGCTTGTGTCATATAGTCGGCACCAGCCTCAACGTCGAGCGACAGCCTATTGGGTGGTTTCATTCTCGTTATCGTCTCGGTAATAACCTGCGTCTCATTATAGACGAAGATGCTGTCAATGTTCACATCGAAGCCGCTGACATAGGCATCGTAGTTCTTACCGTGGTAGTGCTTGCTTGTGATGGGAACTTCAACGAGTGCGGTGTCGTGATAAGCGATGTAGTCCGTGCGGGTCACGGTGTCGGTGCGTACCACTGGCAACCACTTGTACTCAGTTCTCACCTTCTCCACGCTGACGGGTTTTGGTTCATACTGAATAACGGTGTCAGTAATCGTCACGGTGTCCCTGGTGACGCTTTCGACGATGGGTTGGTCGTAGATACCCTTGGCAGCAAAAAAGCCGCACACTCCGCCCACAACGAACCACAGCATTGCGAATAACGCTAACAATAATGATTTCTTTTTGCTCATAGTTAAATCCAATCTAATATGGTTTGTCCGTTAAATCCTTTTTGCCATATCCACCACGCATAAGCGACTGCGCTGCCTTCTTTCTTCCTCTTTGCGAAATCCGCATTTTTGGCGCATAGAACCCTCTCCACGCACTGCAAAACCATTCGGGGGGGGTAGATACTAAACAAGTCGTTAAACCTGCCCTTGCCCTCCGCAAACGTCGTTTTGAGGAACATACACACCAACCCGCCAGTAGGGGCGATGTCGATGGCATGTAGGCAAAATTCCTTGGCAAACTTGTAAGGTGGGTTTGTGACGATGGCGAAGTTCCCATCAAATGGCGGTTTGACCATTTCAAAGAAGTTACCCACCTCTCCAAAGCCTCGGTCAACAATGTCGTAGGACTTGACATCGTGTCCTAATTCCTCAAGCCTTACGGATAGGCATCCGCTACCACATGCAGGTTCAAGTATCTGCTTGGGCAGTTCGACCTTTTTAACGAGCAGGTCAATGGCGGCAGGGTCGGTTGCGTAGAAGTCGTTTTGCTCCCGCTCCTTGTCGGTGTGGTTGCTCGCTCCAAGTGTCTTGAAGATACTATTGCCGTTTCCAGTCCAGTCGCTCATGTTGTGAATATCTTATCGAGCAAGCAGCAGACGAATGTGATGGCGATGATGATGACCGCCACGATGAGCGATATGCAACCCCCTCCCAATATCGCCCTCTGCTGCCGCTGTTGGTTGTCGTTCATTGTACCGTGATGGTGATGCGCTCACCCCTATTATGCGCAGCCTTCAAAAGCGGATAGATGCGTTTAAAGGTTGCCCATGAGTTAATTACCTTTCCTTTGACCTTATTCTCGCCTACGATGATGCAGCCGCTTGACGAGTCTTGGTCGGTGCCGCTATGGATGAGGATGCCCGAAAAACCCTTGACGTACTTGAGCCTCGGCACTTTTCCTCCGCAGAAGTCCTTGTATTGAGGCTTCTTGACAAATGTGCCGCTTACCGTGGTCATGTCGATGTCATACGTTCCAGTCGGTATGGCCGTTTGGTGCTTGACTTTGATGCGGGCAATATTGGCCTCAGTCATGCTCTGGTCAAGACCTCGGTCACGATCCTCGATGGTGTCAGCAAGCCACAACCACTCGCCATTCTGCTTGTCTTGCATGAGCAGCTTGCCAATGGTGTACTTATCTTTTCGTGCCGTTCTAACTAATTTCAGTTTCATTATTCCCTCCTTCCTCGTTCACGTCCTCACCGCAATGGTGTAGGTCGGGTTCTTGTCCATAGTCATCCATCTGCTGCGGATGTCCTCCATATCGTGGGTGCCTCGCATGATGCTTGCGGGTGCCATCGTCAATGTACTCGATACCCTCGTCAAGTATCTCAGCCAGTTCCTCGCTCTTGCGACGGATGATAGCCACACCCATGCGCTTGATGTCGATTTTAACTCGCACACCCTTGACGTAGGCGATGTGGCCGAAGATAGATGACACTTCGCAAGCACAACCGAAGAGCATACCCGTCATTGCAGCAGTGGTGTGGTCGCAGATGTTCCACGGCTCGCATAGAGCCATACCGAACACCACACCGATAAGCAGGTAGGACGTGTAGTCAACAATCTTGTTAAGTGTGCGCCTGACGGCTCGGCTGTTGTGCCACTCGTACTTCTCTTTCTCAACCTCATTCTTGGCTTCGTCACGGCGCATCTTGCACTCCCGCCATGCCCACCAGAAATCGCCCGCTATGAGCAGACCTGCGAGGATGATGAGCCAACGCAGGTCGGTAACGACCTGTATGGCCTCGCCCGCAAAGGTGGCAATGGAAATGCCACCCGCAGCCGTGTTCATGTGCATCTTGTCGGTCAACATAGTTCAACCCTTTCCGTAATGCAATCCTAAGATGAATAACACTGCCACCAATACACCGATGCAGGTGGCGAGCAGTTCTTTCCAATTCCACTCCCACTCATACACGTTGTCGCACCATTCTTTGACCGCACCTGCAATGATGCCAGCGGTGCAACCCCACAACCCTGCAAAGAGGTCGTAGGTGTTGACATAGCAGGGGATGCCCACCACGGCAGCGATGAGCAGCCCCGCCAATATGTGTTTAACTTTGTCGTTCATGATACCACTGCCGAAATGTCGACATGACCATATTCTTGGTTGTTGTCGCTTCCGTAAATCCACAACATCACTGGATATTCGCCAGCCGACAATCCGCTGGCATCGAAAGTAACATCAACCTCACCGAAAACGTTACCATACTCGTCTGCGGACTCGCTGACGGGAGAAACCGAGTAATATCCCTTGTTGTTGTTGCCAGGAGCGTCAACAAAAGCGAATGAGGCATCCCCCCACCATAGAGCCTTGTACTTGAGTGTCAATGTGGCACTTCCACCTGACGAGACTGAGAAAGAGAGCGTCTTGGGGTCGGTCTCAAGGTAAGGTGCATCAGGCATGACAGCCTGCGACATCGCATCCATTGCGTTAAGGATTCGCCAAGCCATCATCACCGCACACTGCTTAGTCGGGTGCAGCAACTCGGAGTCGTACATCACGGCATCATTGCTGCTGTCCACTCCAAGCGTTGCGCCGTTGATATAATAGACATCGTTCTTCTCGCCACCGAGGAACTCGCATAGCGTATTGACGCCGCTGCGGAAAGTGGTCATCTTCTCGCCTTCTTTTGCTCTCGCATATAGTGGTGATACGCACACGATTCTCGCACTCTCGCACTTGTTCTTGAGGTATAACAGCATGTGATAATACCTTCCGAGCATGGTGTCATCGAGTTCTGCCGAATTGATGTCATACCCAAGGATGGTGTCGATGTCACCGACTGGCAGAGCCTGCGATATGTTGTTGACACCAATCTGGATGAAGATGATGTCTGCCTCTGCCGACACTTTGGTCATTGAAGTGAGTACATCACCGAGTCCGCTTCCGATTTCGGCAAGGTTGTGATAATTCGCATGAGCGACACCACGAATCCTCGCAATCGCCTTGTAGATGCTTACCGTAGTAGGTCTCCATGCGTAACCCGTGACATGCCTGTAGTTGTCTGCCGCTGTGGAATCACCGAGTACCCACATGGATTGCCATGCGCTTTGTCCTCCTCCAGCCATGAGTGCATCAAGTGCGGATTTCACGTTGCTTTGGCCGTAACTTACATTTTCGGCCTTTGCACAAACCTCATAGTCCGTGCCGTTGATATTCAGCGTTTCGTCTAATTTAGCCATATCTTATTGTTTTAATTTTGTCCAGTAAGCGATTTCCACAGCAGGTTTCCTTGGGCATCATTCACGAAGCCGTTCCTCTCTGCCTGATAGGTCGAAAGGTAAGCCGCAGGCACAACAAGGTCTACTTGATTTCGTATGTCGGTGCTGCCATTCGTGATGAAGTAAGCGTTGTATGTGGAGCTGTTCGGCGGTGTTGAGCCAAGACAGGTGATGGTGTTGACATTTGTGCAGTCCCTGAAAGGTTCTTGCGCAAATCCAGTCACCGAAGTGCCTAATGTGATGCTCGTAAGTGCGCTGCACCCCATGCTCATTCTCTGCCCCAAGGTCGTTACTCCGTTGCCGATGACAAGGCTCGTAATACCTTTAAGGTCGAATAATGAGCCGTATGCAACCGAGGTAACGGAGTTGGGAATGGTAAGCGTTCCGATCAATGTAGTCATCTCCGCTATTGCGAACTGCCCTATCGTTGTCACCGTGTTGGGAATGGTGATGCTTGTGATTGACGCCTTGTAGAATGCGCAGTTTGCAATCTCTACCACATCAAACGTGAACCCGTCATGTGTTACCGTGCTTGGTATGACGATGCCTCCTGTGTAGGTGGATGTGTTTGAACCCGAAAACTCGTCATTCCCGCTTTGATTCGTTAAAGCCACCGTTCCGTTAGAACTTCCACTCGGCGCAGTCCTTACCTTGTAGGTAAGACCGCCAGCCGTGAACGTGTCACCGACTGATGGCGGAACAGCCACCTGTCCCGACACGCTTGCTGATACCGATGTGGCACCAGTAGATGATGCCGTAATGCTTCCGTTCTCATCGTCCGCTGTGCCTGTGTAGTAGATGGTCACATCAACCCCCTGCGATGTCATCGCATCAGCCTTGGCGATAGTCTTGGTGATTACGCTTGACCCGGCCTCAAATGACATGTATGACGTGTTCTCCAGCGTGAGCGTGATGTCCCCGTCAAGGGCATTGCCTTTCACATTGATTGAGCCAGTTCCCAGCTGGCCGCTCAGTGCGCTGATGGGAAGCGTTGACGGAGTGAGTATGATGCTCGGTGCTGCGGCTACCGTTCCCCTCAGTTCCAGCGTTCCGTAAGTCACATCGCCACTTGTGATGGTGATGGTGCAGTTGTGTGTCGTGCCTGCCGTCGCACCAGAGCCAGGGGTGTAGGTGACGGTGACCAGCGTTGAGCCTACCATGCCGCCACTGGGCGAGATTCTGTTCGGTGATACGGAGAAATGGGTGTTGTCGCTCACGGCGATGCCGATGTCCCCAGTCAATCTCCTGCCGCTGACGGTGAATGTTGCGGTGGCGGTCTGCCCTGCTCGACATGATAAGGCATCGTTGCTCAATGCGCCGACATTTACCCTCGGCGCAAGTGCGCCCTGCGTATTGATGAACAGCTTGTTGTTGACAACACGGATGTCGATAACGGGGATGTCGTTGACTTCTTCGGCCAATTCCTTGCCCATCTGCGCAGACCAAGCCTTATTCGCACCGCCAGTGGTCATGTCGTTAACGATGTCGGTGACGGGGTTGAACTCACCATCGACAAGCAGAGTATCGCCTTGGTCACCCTTGGGGCCTTGAGGGCCGGCAGGGCCAGTGACTCCCGTCTCACCTTGTGGGCCTGTCGCACCTGTTTCTCCTTGAGGGCCTTGAACACCCTGCACACCTTGAACACCCTGCGGGCCTTGCGGGCCTTGTTCTCCCTGTGGGCCTTGCTCGCCTTGAGGGCCTTGTTCTCCTACCACCGTACCAAGGTCGATGACCTTGTTGGTGGGGGTGTAGTGCTGGCCGTTCATGATGATTTCGTTGACCTGCCCCGCATTGTCGATGTTCGTCTGCATCTCGGCCAGCTTGGTAGGTAAGTCCTTGCCGTCAGGCTGGAACTTCACGTCTTTGGCAAGGATGTCGTAATCGACAGGATTACCTTGCTCATCGTATATGATTAAAACTTTGTCTAAAGCCATGTTTTCAGTCCTTGATATTGATGTTTACGTTGTTGGCGTTCACTTCAACACTCGACTCGCCATAACCTGCACGGAGGTTTACGGAGTCAGTGCCGATGTCGGCATTGAGGCCGTTATTTGCATACAGGGCCACATAGTCACTGCCGATGATCACGGCTGCGGCACGGCCTTGAATGACGGGATAGTAGGCAATGACATCGAAGTCGCTGCCTTCGTAGGTTTGCCCCTCGTCGGTGGTATCGACAACATGGAGGATTTTCTCACGCTTGAGGCGCATGTGCTGGCCTCCGTCGATGCTGTTATAGTACACCTCGATGTCATACTCACCGCACGGCAGATGTCCCTCGTCAGTGAAATGCACATAGTTGAACGACGAGAAAGCATGATACTGACGGATAAGCAAGCCACGGCGCAGCACTACCCAAACATCGGTGATGAGTTTGGCTTCTTTGTTCTTGCTCAACGAGCCGTCACGCAGTTCCGCATAGACTTCCTCGATAGGAAAGCCGATTGTAATCCTGTTTCCCTGGGTGTGTAAAATCTTCGTCTTTGCCATAGCCTAATCCCCCACTGCGATGATGCGGCAACGGGTTTGCCGTGCCGTGCGTTTCTTGGTGTTGTGCATGTTGGCATACTCAAGACACTCGCCAAGGTACTTCTCGGCAATGGTCATGGTGTCATCGTACCGCTTCAACTCACCATCGTTGGTGTGGTAAGCGTATTGGTCTTGGTGCTGCATGGCACCCGCACGGGCGATGATGTTGCCATCGTTTCGCAGCATCTTCGCATAGACGAAGTATGCCAATGCCTTTCGCAAGCCGTTGCAGTAGCGTTTCTCGCCATCGGTGCCACAGCCGCACCCGGTGCCGGGGTCGTACTCACCGCCATCCAACAGGATGGTGGCATCAAAGTCCTCGTCATAGATGGTTGACCAGTCAGCAGCGCACGGGTCGGTCATCGTGGCCAGCTTCATGGTCGGCCAGCCGATGGCGGGGATGATATGCACATCCTCGCACTCACGGGTGAACTGCGCTATCTCGTCATCATCGGTGTGGATGCTGACGGGACGAGCCAACGCCCGGAACTGCTCTGGCCAAATAAGGAGTTGTCGTTGCTCGTTATACATTTCTCATTCCTGCGTATTGGATGGGTAAAATGGTTGTGTCTGCATTGCGCATAATCGGCTCATGCCATGCGACCAAAATCTTGGAGAGACCACGCTGGATAAACCGCTGCTCGTTCTTCACCTCACCTGCATAGTAGGTGTAGGCATCTGCCATCACGTCACCGCTGAAGCCAAGTTTACCGATGCGGATAGCGTAGAACAATTCCTGATGGAACTGCGCATAGATGCGTTCAATGACTGAGGCATCGGTGGCGGTGAAATCCTTGTCGTAGTTGTTCGCAGTGAACGGCACGACTTCGGGTTTGTCCTCATCGTTCTCCAGTTCGACAAGCAGCAGTTTTCCCACCCGCTCATCGCCCTGGAATGCCGCAAGGTCTTCGGGGGTGATGGTCGGTGAACTGATGTCGTTTCCGTCCTGATCGAACTTGGGCACACCACGCTTGGTGATGAGCATGGCCGATGTCAAGAAGTTGTTGCGGGCATTTCGGTTCTTGATGTTGCCAAGACCCTCCTCGGTACTCATGTCACTAATCACGGCATCGTAGATGGGGGTGGGGTAGATGTTCCTTCCAGCCATCGAACACCAAAGGATTTGACCGTTGTAGCGGTCAATGCCGCCAGCCATCATGATCTGCTCATGCACCGCCTCATGGTTCGGGTTGAACACGTTGAAATGCTCGACATGCTGCTCGTCCACGGTGATACGTTGGCCGTTTCTCGTCTTCTTGCCTATCCAGTCGGGGTGAGTGACGATGTGCTGCACATGACCAGCATCGTCACATTCCTCCAACCTACAATGCTCAAACGGCACATGGTGAATCTCAGTGACCTCGCACAGCAGGTTATAGTTGACATGCAGGGCGAACCCGCCGAAGTTGGCCACGTCCTGTGCAACGAGTTTGAGAATATCGTCTGCGGTGTCACCCTGCTCGTTCAGTTCCTTCCCGGCCAAGCCGTCCATGAAGCCGTTGCCCTCGATGAATTTGATGTAGCGGGCAAGGCACAACTCAGCCGTACCGCTTGCGGCTGCAATCCTCGACAGGTGCTGCGGATAGAGGTTGTCTTTTCCCCATGCCTGAAGGTTGAGCCGCTGGTGGTAGGTCGTGTCGAAACGGGGTGCCGCCTGTTTCACCTGTTGGACGTTCATTTTTTCTTAGAGCGTTTTGCGGGTGCCTTCACGGGCGTTTCTCCCTGCGGTTGAACACTTGCCTCACTCGGCTTTTCATCGGCATCTGCGGGTGTTTCTGCGGGTTCTTCGGGGATGCGGTCAAACATGTTGCGTTTGTTCGGGAAACGCTCAAGATAACGCTTGGCCACATCGTTGGTGAGGTTGGCATTGGTGTAGATTTGACCATTGTCAAAATCACCGCAGCGGATGATGAAACCCGCCCTCATATGGTAATCGCATTTCTCTCTCATCTTTTGTTCCTTTCTTAGTTTAACGGCCATCTCGATGACGGCATCTTGATAACATCTCTTGCAAGCAGTCTTGCGGAATGTCTTGCCCGTGATTTCGGGATAGAGCCTCGCAATGGTCTGCTTGTCCTCTAATGAAAAGGGGGCGTTTATTCGCCCCCTTAACTCTTCCACGATAGTGAGAGCCTCTTCGTATGTCATGACGAATTAGGCAGTCTTCAACGCCTCGTAAGCGGCAGCGGTAGTGGTGGCATCGGTGTTGAAGAAGAACATCGCACTCAAACGTGCGCCAGTCTCTTGCAACGTGATGAGCCAACCACCATCAGTGTCCTCGCTGTACTTCTCGTTGGTTCCCTCGCTTGCGACGAGGCCCTGGGTGTAACCATAGACCTGGAACTCGGCCTCACCGCTCTCGCCCTTGAACTTGTTGCGAAGAATCACAACGAAGGTGCCGTTTGCAAGGCCGTCGATAATCTTGTTTGCCACTTCGGGAGTGTTCGACAAGACAACGATGGGGATTTGGTGAGTCCAAGTGTTGCGGTAAGTACCTACCTCAAGGGTGGATTGGGTGCCGGTGAAGGGGGTGTTACCCAACTGCTTCACATCATAGCCAACCTTGCCGGTCTTCAAGACGATGGTCTTGATGATGTTGGGGTTGGTGTTGTCGAACACGGTGGCAGAGAAGTCGATGTCACTGCGGTTGATGATGATGCCGTCACTCTCAAGGCCACGGGTAATCAACTCGTCACAATCGAAATCAATCGCCTTGCTGATAAGGGATTCACATAAATTAGCCATTTCTTAATCTCCTTTCTTGGGTTTTTGGTGATTAATAAGCGGCCTGGAATGCCTTGTCCTCCAGTAGCATGGTGCCCAGCTTACCCGTTCCGTAGATGTAGAAGTTGCGGGTAATGTGGTCGAAGTAGAAGTCGAAGTCGTTCACGAACTCACCAGCGGGAGTGCCGACAAGCAGGTTGTCCTTAGTGGTCAGCAAAGCACGGTAGGGCAGTGCGCCATTCTCAAAGGTGGCAATCAACTCGTCCCACTTAGCGACAGCCACATAGCGGATGCCGTTGTAGGTGGTGGTGGTGATGCCCTCGGTCACCTGATCCCAAGGCAGGTTGCAGCAGTTGCTCTTGCGCAAATCCATGTCGAAAGCGGTGGCCATTGCCTGGGTCATGTAGATGACCTTGCCGCTCTTGGCCATGATTTCGGGGCCAGCGTCGATGAGCATCTGGTCGATGAGTGCGGTGGCTGCTCCCTGTGCGGTCATAGCGGCCTTGGTGTTGGTAGCGATGGTGGTGCGCTGTGCGCTGTTGATGGCCACCTGTGCGAAGATGCGCTTCCACAAACCATCAGCCACTGCGATGAGGTCAGTGTCAACGCCGTTGGTGATAGAACCGCCATCGCTGACATTCTCAGCCTCGGTGTCACCGAACCAAGCGATGCGCCAGATGAGGTCAACCAGCAGGTCGTTGATGATGGGGTAGATTACCTCGCTCATGACCTGGGTGCCATTGAGGTCACCAATGGGGGTGCCAGTCTTCAGTGCGTACTCGGCAATCGTGCCTTCCATGTCGGTGTAGCACAACTTCAAAGGCACTACCCAGCAACCCAGTTCCCAACGCTTGAGGGCGTTGTAGGGTGCGAAGCTGCCGTAGGTGGGGTCGCAACCACAGCCGGTGGTGCCGACGGGATTACCCTTGCCGATGAGACCCACGGGGTCACCGTTCTTGGCACGGACTACACGCACATAGTCTTGGATGCGCTCGTCACGCAGGGTGTCGATGTTGATCAGCTGAGACAAGTCACGGATGTTCTCAGGCTGAAGCAGAAGATTCTCAAGAAAAGTTGCCATTGTTTTCTCCTTTTGTTTTATGTTTTACTTTTTGATGTTCTTGTTGCGGGCGGCCTCGATGCGCTCCTTGAGGTAGTTTCTTGCGGTCACTTCCTCGGCCTTTGAGGTCACGGGTTCACGCTTGTCGGGCGTGTATGTTGATTTGATGCTTGCGGCCACTTTCTCATAGCCGCCAGCCATAGTCACCATGTTAAGGACTTTCAAATCCTCGTTGGTGCGGGCATTGGAGCGGGCCTGTTCCAGCAGTTCCGTCAACTCGGCAACCTGTGCCTCAAGTTCGGCAATGCGCTCTTGCAAGCGGCCATTCTCTTGCTCAAGGTTGTCATCGTGACGTTCTTCTTCCTCTGCGGCCTCGTCTCCTCTCTGTTCATCACCAGCCTCGTCAACCTGCTCCTCGGCTTGACGGATTTCGGTGATGACTCCGTTTTCGACCACGATAGTGGTGTTGTCGGGCATGAGCCATTCACCGTCAGGCTCTGCCACGTCACCGACAGCGGGTGCGCCTTCCTCACGCTCGATGCGCAGGGTGTCACCACTGGCGGTGGCCAGTTCCATAGCCATCATGGGTGCGGGTTCTTCGGTGCCGAACACGCTATTGATGGCGTTCAAAATCTTTTCCTTGATACTCATATTGTTTACTCTTTTTGCAGATATTGGTGTTATCACTTCACCGACCATGCCAAGTTCCATTGCCCTCTCCACGCTGATAAACTTGTCCTCGGCCATCAATGCGGCCATCTCGTCCCGGTCACAACCGCAACGCTCGACATACAGGTCGAGGATGCGGTCTTGCTGCTCCTTGAGTTGCACGGCTGCTTTCTCAAGGTCATCGGCTGTGGCCATGCCGTTATTGCCGACCCATGCGGGGTCGAGCCACGGGTTATGGACTAGGATTTGTGCGTTGGCATAGGCTTTGCGCCTTTCCTTGGGTGCCGCCATGAGAATAACCGTTGCCATTGATGCGGCAGTTCCGTCAACAATGGTGGTGATTTCCTTGCCTGTGGCACGGAGTCGGTCATATATTGCCCAGCCTTCAAGCACGTCACCTCCGTTGCAGTGGATATGCACGTCGATGGTCTTGTCCTCGGCTGGTATGGTATCGCAGAACTCGTTGATGTCACGGAACGAGATGCCCGGTTCCATGCCCCACATGCGGGTCACGGCCTTCTCTTGCTCGCTCTGGATGTCGTTGTAGATGTTAAGTACTGCCATAGTTGTCGTAATTTTTCATTGCAAAATTAATTTAAGAGAAATGCGAAACACGAAAATTTTCGCCTTTGGTGTGGGTCACGTCTTGACCCTTTTGCCCATCTTTCGGGCGATGCGTTTGATGGTGGCCTCGCTGATGTTGTACTGCTGCGACAGGAATGCCAATATCCACACCTTTTTGTGGCCTTCTTTCGTCAGCCGTTGCCAGTCCTCATAGACGGCAAGGTAGTTGGCCTCGCTTGGTACGATGCCAGCAGCATCACACATCCGTAGGATGGACTCTGCCGATTTGATTAACTCATAACGTGTCATATCGTTGACATATCCTCGATGACTTGCACCCGGTTCTCGACATCGGTAATCTCCTGTACGCTCACCACGGGGGATGGTGCCATCGCATAACCCTTGGCGATAGCTGCCGCCAGCATATCCTCGCCCATCTGCGTTCCTGTGCCGCCATGATGGGTGATGGGTACACCACCGCCCATTTGGTTGATGGCCGACAATAGCGGTGAGAACAATGCCGTGGCATTGGCCGTCATGATGCTCTCTCCGTTGGATACTTTGGCGGTAATGCTGTCGCTCGTTCCCGTCCCTGCGCCCTGAATGAGTCCACCCTTGGCGAACTTGGCCGACTTGACGGTACTGATGGCCGTGGCGATGTTTGCAAGGATCGTGGCAATGGTGGTGGCGATGGCTGCGATGTTTCCGGGGAACGGAACGGACTGCGCCTGTGCCACACCTGCGGCAATGGCCTTACCTGTATTAATGGCAATCTCGGCCAATGCCAAGACCTTTGAAATCTTGGCATAGTCGCTCTCGCTATCACCCATAGCCTCAAACACCTTGGCGATGCCCCCTGCGATGGATGAGTAAGCCTCAAGTTTCACCTGCTGCACCTGCACCTCCTTGTCGGCAAGTGCCTGTTTCTGGTCGAGGTAGTTCTGCTCCAACTCCAACCTGCGGGCATTAAACGCCTCGATGCTCTCACCCTCCATTTGGCGGGCGGTGTCACGCAGCATCTTCACCTGCTCCAGCTTGATGCGCTCCTGTTCCAACTCGTCATCGGCTGCGGCCTGTATTCGGGCGGTGAAGTCGTTGGCCACGGCTTGCGCCATCTCTGCATCCTGTTGTTGCTGGTACTGCGCATTCAGTGCGGCACGCTGCTGGGCAAACTTCTCATAGGTCAGTTGGATGAGGTAGGCTCGTTCCATCTCGTTCTCCACGGACTTCTCGATGCTTGCCACCTCCTGTTGCTGTTGCATGTCGAGTTGCTGCTGCTTCAGTCTCAACTCGTCCTCGCTGCCCTTCTTGGCAACGGCCAACAACAACTCGATACGCTTCTGCGCTGCTGCGACCTGTGCCTTGGTGTAATCGTCATAGTTCTTGAGCAACATCTGTTGTGCCTTCTCCGTGGCCTTGGCGATGGCTTGTGCCTCCTTGTCGGCTGCTGCGGTGGATGTGCTTGACGAGCCAGTCTTGCCGCTTCCCGACCTGCCTGATGCACCACCAGTGCCAGCAGAACCGCCACTATATCCACCACCATAGGATGATGACCCGCCAGCAGCAGAACCACCACCGCCAAGGGTGATGTATCCAACATTGCCAGCTTCAAGCGTATCGTTGTATGCTTCAACATAAGCAGCACCAGCAGATGCACCGAAACTCCGTGCGGTCATCACGGCATGTCTCCATGACCCTGTGAGGCTGTTTAAGGCATTGTTCCAACCATTCTGCACCTTGTCCCAATCCAAGGTAAAAACACCTTCAATGACACCACCGACACCCTTCATCGTACCCGCAAACGCCTTACCTGCGTCTTGAACGAGCGTGAAGAACGTGCGGGCAGCGTTCCATGCGGTTGCCCATGTCGCAACGGCAAACGAGCGTAAAGCAGTCCAAGCCTTTGCCGAATAGTTGTAGAAAGCAATCATCGCATTAAGGCTCTTGACGAGGTTTTGCAGAATGATAAGCAAGCCAGTTTTCCAATACAACTCTGCCTCCTTCTGCATCTCATCCCAACCTTCGACACCAAACAACGCAAAGGTGTATTTGTTGATTTCCTTCTGCGTCTCATAGATTTGGTTCTGCACCTCGCCATATCTGCCCTCGGCCTCGGTCAGCGAGTCAAGCGACATCTCAAGGTCGGCCAATGCCTTGATTTGCTCTTGACCTGCGGCAACACCCTTCTTACCAAACACGTCATTCATGATGGCACCAGCCTCTTGGGTGTTCGCACCAACGTCCTTCAGGTGGGTCGAAATCTCTTGGATGGCACCTATCATCGTGGTGGTGTTATCGGCCAGTCTGCGCTTCAAGTCCTCGGCATTGATGCCGATGCCCTGCAATGCGTTGGCCGTGCTGCTGGACATGTCACGCAACGACTTGCTTGCTTTGGTGATGAGGTCAAGACCATCCTTGGAGAAGATGCCGCTGCGGGTCTGCTGGAGAACGGCAACAAGTTCCTCGGCACTAAGACCGGCATCCTTCAATGCGGGGCCATACTGCTTGATGTTGTTGAGGAAATCGCCGTTAATGTCGGCACCTGCGGCGAAGCCTTGCGCCACAAGGTCGCTCGCCTCTTGCCAGTCCATGCCGAACTGCGCAACAAGCGTGTCAACTGTCTGTAACGTCTCCTTGAAGTCTTTGCCGAATGTGTCCGCAACGGCTTGCACGGATGAGCGGATGTTGTTCAAGTCATCGCCAGTTGCTCCAGTGAACTGCTTGGTGAGCCTCATGGCCTCGGCAATGCCGTCGTTGTAGTCCTTCCACCAGTGATAGGCCATGCCGACACCTGCGATGCCCGCAATGGCCAAGAAGACGGGATTAGTCAACAAGGTCATCATCGCCTCGCTTGCCGCCATTGCATCACGGCTGACGATGCCCAACGCACCGCTGGCGGTGTTCGCTCCCTGGGTCAGTCCAGCCAATGACGATGCAAACTTGCTGTTTCCTGTGATGGCTTGCGTGATGGCGGCTTGGTAATTGCCGACATTCAACTGCATCTTGCCCGTCTCGGCCTGTAACTGCTTCATGCGCTCATAGACCTGCTTGGACTGGTCGATGTAAGCCTTGTTTTGTTGTCGCTGCGCTGCATCCATCTCGTTGATTTTCTTCTTCATCTCGGTGTAGGTCTGCGACAGCTTGTTGTATGAGGCGGTGTTGATGTCGATTTGCTTGGCATCGGCTCGGTCTGCCTCCAGCTTCTTTTTGATTTCGTTGGATAAGACCTTCACCTCGCTATTCAACTGCGTGGTGATGGTCTTGTTCTTGGCCATAGCATCGCCATACTGCTGCTCACTTATGGTGCCAGCCTTTAACGCCTTATTCAAGTCGGTTTGCTCGTCTTTGAGTTTCTTGATTTCCGCAAGATACTCACCGACTGCCTTGATACCCTTGCCATAATCGACATTGAGTTTAAGGATGGTTTCGACCTGTTGTGTTTGACTCGGCATTTATACTTCCTCCGCTTTTTTGAGTTTCAACAATTCGACTTTTGCCGTGCCGTTCTGCGACAACTCACAGGAGAGCAGGGCGAAATAGGCACCATGCTGTGCCAAGTAAATAGGCTTGGTCTCGTTCAAGGCCATAAACTGCAAATCGGTCATGCGCACGGTCTCCTTGATGACCACCGGCTGCCGTAGGGTGGCAGCAAGGTTGTAGTAATATTTCGTGATGATCTGCGACATGCCACCATCGAAATAACCCACCGCATAGCCGTTCTCGTCCTCGTCCATGTGCAGCACCCTCGGCTCGACCTTGTTCCACTTGATTTCGACCCGGTATGTCTGGGTCTCGCTGTCGTACTTGTACTCGCTGGTGTACATGGGGATGTTATTTCCATCGGTGGCAGCAAATGGGAACGTCATCACGGTGCGCTCCTCGTCCACTGTCTCGTCATCCACGTCGATACTGCCGTCATAGTCACCGCCTACGGTCTCATCCTCTTTCCACTTCCACCAGTTGTGCTGCGCCCAGCCGTTGGGTGTGTAGCCGATTTCATCCGCAATGGCCTCGGCATTCTGCGACAGGAGCATGTCAGTCCAATCGACTGCCCTTGTCCAGTCGAACACATCCTCTACTTGATGGAATTGCAGAACATTCTCACCATTGGTCTGCACGGGGAACGCACCAGTCACGGCACACAGAAACTTGATGAGGTCGGCCACCTTGATTTCGGGCAAGTTCCCCTGCACGGGGTATTGCTGGGTCGGCTGCACCTCGTTGATGGTGCCAATGATGTTATTGATCCAAACATTGCCACCGTTGACATGGATGCCGCCCGACAGGGATGTATTGGCCGCTCCTCCACTGATGCAGGTGATGCGCATGGTCAGTGCATTGCCGACATCCATCTTGATGGGCAACGAGCCGCTAATAGTGAAGCCGATGCGGCCTTGGCTGTCTCGCTCCTGTGCCATGAAACCTGTGCCTTCGGGGATGATGACGCACGTTTGGGTGCGCCCCTGGACGGTAATGTCAAGACGATAGCCGTACTTGACACGGAAGATGGGATAACCGACACTTACAAGGTCGTTAACATACAGGTACATCGAAAAACGCAACAAGCCGTTGAAGGCGGTTTGACAAGTCAGGCGAATGCTTGCAGGGTCGGATGTGCGCTCGGCGATGATGGGTGAGTTGTTGGTGGTTTGCAGTTGCAAGAAATTACCTTCCATTCCTCCCCATGTGGCTGGTTCACTGGCATGGGCAAGATAACCACCGTTGAAGGTGATGTCGTTGGGGATTTTGGAGATTAACGGCACAATCATCGAGGCGATGTCACCGTTGGGGTCATCGAAGTCGATGGTCACGTTGTTCAAGTCCTCAATCTGGGCAAGAATCCAACTCATGCGCACGGACGGATGCAGGTAGGACGATGTACCCATCAGTGCGTTGGTGTCCCATGACTTGGACTGGAATGCGACGTGCATGTGGTAGTAACTCAACTCATCAATATAACGGGTCGTGTCTATGCCCGCATAGAACACCTCGGTAGAGCCAGCCATTGCGGTGTTGTATGGTGTGACCTGCGACTGCGCACGGAACTCGATGGTTGCGTCAGTCTCGATGTCGCTGATTTTCATGTCACCGCCAAGGATGTTGTCGATGGCTCGTTTCAAACCCCACACGATGGCCACCTCCATGTCATCATGCGTGACCTTGAGCAGTCGGCATTGGCCATTGCTCACGATGGGGACACCGTTGCGCAGATACTCCACCGTATGCCACTGGTAAGCCTCGCCAGCGGTGTTCTGCACGATGTCGGCATAGCCGAACAACATGCGGTTGCGTGACGTGGCGGGCAAGGTAACGGTCAACGAGTGGTTGGTCTTGAACGAGGCGGCACCCGTGAGGATGTTGCTCTCATGTTTGAGTGTTACCTCGGTGTCCTCCCGCATGTCGGCCAACTGGCCGTCGATATATAGCTGCTGGTCTATCATAGCGACTGGATGAGAATTTCGGGTAAGACAAGGTTAAGCAAGAAGTCCTGTTCGGGTTTCTTCACGTCCTTCGTGTATGTTCCCGGCTGCACGGTCACCGCCGTCCATTTCTCGTTGGGGTCGAAGTCGAGCAGCATGTCAACGCATGGCGATGTGGTGATGTCCTGGAGCCTGTCGAATGTGTCCTGATCAACCAGCGGAGCGCACAACGGCTGGATGTCGTTGCGGGTGTAACTCTGCCTCCGTCCGCTTGACTTCTGCCAGCCATAGACGGCCTCATAGTCCGCATAGTCAATGCGGTCATACATGCCGAAGCGGGAGGCCACCTCTCGCTGCGGGTCACCCTTCTTGAATAGCCAGTACCGCCAAATGCCGTGGCGGTCAACCCAACGCAGATAGACACCCTCACGGAAATCTTCGACCTTGATGGTGGCATAGAGCGTTTCTTGCAGGTTGTAGCTCCTAATCTCAATCTTATCGCCCGTGGTAGGTACTATCGGGGTGTTCCAAATGCCCTGCGATGTGGGGTTGTAGCTGTACACATCGGCTGCTTGTCCGTTGACATACTCATACACCGACACCGTTTCTGCGGCTGCGAAATATCTGCCGTAGGTGAACGGGTAGCCTTTCCACATCGTCCACTGCTCTCCGTTATCGATAATCTCGCCAATCGCAGTTGCCCCCCAAATGCAGAAGATGGATGCGGTGTACATTGCCAGCACGGTGTTGTCACTGGCCAATGCGGTCATCTGCACACTGACACTCTTGCCAAGTTCGCTCTTGGCATATACAAGGTCTTTTCCCATCCTCAAATTGGTGAATCCTGCCTGCAAGAACGACCTGATGTCGATAAGGCAGTCACCATCCTTGGCTTGGTAGGTCGCATAGATGCCGTTGGTGCCGATACGCACACGGGCAACGGTATGCCCGACGGTGACGATGCACGGATTGAACACCATGCAAGGGTCATCGGGGTAAGTGAAGAAGATACCGTTAACTGTTACTGCTGCCATGTCAATTCTCCTTTGTGTTGAGTTTTATTTGTTGTGTCACTGAAGCGACATAGATGCCGCTTAGACGAGAGTTTATGCGCTCGATGGTCAATGGTATCGCCCGACTATAAACATCGTCCCTGCCGCCATTCCTGTAAAGCCTTGTGCCTTCCCTGTGGATGGTCTTGGCGATGAAGTAGGCCATCGTGCGGTCACCCCGTTCCTGTTCGGTGTACTTGTGCGGGCGGCTGGTCTTGTAGGGTATCGGCTCGGCATGGACTCCCTTGGCCATCATCCAGTCGTAGATGATGTTGTGGAAGTTCCTCGGCACTCGGCCACCCCTGCGGCCTGTCTCCAACGTGCCGAATGCCCTGCGGCCAACAAGTTCACCGATGCTGCCCGACACATGCACCTGCATGGACGCTGCGGTCTTGCCGCTTGCCCATTGGCCGGTGGTGCGGATGTTGTTGATGATTGTTGCCTTCAGTGTCCCCAATTCCTCGGTGAGAATCTGCGTCACCTGTGCCCCGGTTATGACCGTTCCATCGTTCAGCATGTGCCGTTGTCCTCAATAGTGATTGAAAGCATGACACCTGTAACGATGGATGCCATTTGGTTATACACTACACCATAGTCCCAAGCCGTTACCGACTGGAAATGTCCGCTCTTGTTGGCGATGCGGATGAAGTCCTTTGCTGCATCTTTCATGCGTTCAAAGACCTTTCGCTGGTCATCTCCGCTTGCATCCCGTGTGACCTTATCGACAAAACCGATATAGATGTTTTCACGGTCATAGATGCGGCCATTGCGCATTACCATCGTTCCACCGATGGGCAAGACGTGAGCGATTGCAGGTAATTTCTCACGGCTAATGGCTTGGTCGATGTTAAATTCATCATCGAAGATGTAGGTGTATTGCGGGAAATGCTTCCCGCAGATGTCCTTTATCGCTTCGTCTATCGTCATTTCTTTTTCCTCCTTGCCTCTTGCATTGAAATCTCGTTGTATCGTCGTTGGTACTGCTCGACCTTGTTGTCCATCTCCATGCACTTGTAGATGCGCAGCCAAGGCACTTGCAACACGTCATCGTGATTGGTGATGCCCATGCGCTTGGCATACCAGTCAAGGATGCCGAACAAGCCGAACTGCAACTTGTTAACACCAGCCTGTTTCTCCTTGGCTGTGGGTCTTGTTTGGATGGACTCAAACAGCTTGTTGATGCGCTTGACCTGTCGGCCAATCCACGACAGGAACGCCACCACCTCCGTTGCACGGCACTTGTCGGCCTGTTCCTTGCCCATGCCCAGCACGATGTCGATGATGCGGTAGTCGGTGTCCGCTCCTTTGGCCTCGCCTATCTCGATAAGCTGGCCGATGGTCAGTGCCGACAAATCTTCGGGGCATTTCGCCTCACCGATGTATGCGGGCCGTTCAAACCCTTCCTCGATGGTGTAGTTGCAATGCCTTGCAATCACCCGCCAATAGCCGTATGTGGTGTTATTGTCCATACTGATAGAGATAAGTGTTGTGCGCTTTGGCCGTGCCTGTGCGCCTTGTGGTGAGCATATCCGTGCAGACGTAGCGCATGGCATCCATCGCATGGTTGAACTTGTCGATGGGCGTGTTCGTGGTCTTCCCGTCCCGGTCAACCTTGTACTTGTAGATGCCCGCCTCCTTGATGATGTTTCGGGATCGGCGTGTCACGTTGATGGTGTAACGCCTGATGGTGTCGATGCCCGCATTGATGCTGTCGGCACCCTTGACGGACGGAACGACCCACAGGCCCATGTTTCGCAGTTCCTGGATGGACTTCGGCTCGGCACCGTCGGCTACAATCTTGTGCTTTTTCGTGATGCCCAACGCATGGCAGCGGTTTGCGATGTCGGGGTTGGTGAGGCCAGTCTCGTAGATGACCTCATCCACCCACAACTCGCCATGAGCAAGGCGCACCTCGACCAGAGCGGCAGGGTCATTGGTGAAACCGAAGTCAAGGCCATGCCCGATGGCCTTGCACTCGATGATGGGCGGCATCCTGTCCACCACGTTGAAACGTGGATAGACAAGACCCGTCAATTTCCCCGTCAGTCCACGGGCATACACAAGCCACAGCTCACGATCATCCGTGTTCTCGATGCGCTTGTGTTCTGCCTCGGTCAAGAATCGGTTTGCCCGATGGTCGCTGATGATAAGCCGCACACCATCGCCGCCAATGACTTTATCATGCACCCAAAAGCGTGAACTTGGGTTATAGTCCAGCCACACCTTTTTGCGGGTGCGCATTTGCAGTTGCCAGTAGATGCCGTAGGTGATGCCGTTGGCCTCGTTCACGAATAGGTAGTCACGTTTGCCGCTCTTTGCATCCTGTTCGTCATCGTAGGACTTGAACTCGATGATGCTGCCGTTGGGTGATGTGAATGTCAAGTCGCTGCGGTTCTCGCTGAACTGGTCGGCAAGGAACTGCGACTTTTGCAGCATCGTCTTGAGGTCACGCATGGCACCGACTTTGAGGTTCGGCAGGTCTTGACCCACCACGGTGATGATGGAGTAAGGCTCGGTCAGGGCGATGGCGATAAGCCGCTGCATGATGCAGTACGTCTTGCCGCTGCTCGTCCCTCCCTGGTTCACATAGACCCTCGCTGTGGGGTCGCAGTTCGCCTTGTAGAGTTCGCTATTGCACTCAAACAGTTCCATCGTCTATGCCTTCACGTTTCAGTATCTCTTCCTCGCTTGATGCGGGCGTGTACCCCGTTTCAACCAGTTTTATCGTGACCTCGCCCTCGTGTTTGTGTTCCTCTTTCAGCACCAGTTCGCCCAGCGTGTCGAGAATGAGTTTTGCTGCCTTGACATCGCCCTTGCGAGCCTTGAGCAGCAACTGCATCGTGATTGACTGCTGGACGGTCTGCTTGCGGCCAGTGAGCGGGTTGATGATGGGTTGCCCGTCCTTGCCCTTGTCCGTCAGCGGCAGCAGCATCTCCAGTTCGTCACGGAACTGACGCTTGCGGCGGCGGGACTTGCCCGATGCGACACCACCCTTGCGCCCTTTTTCCCTTGCTTCGCTCTCGCTTTGAACGGGTTGCAAATTATCCGTGTTAGCCATCGCTTATCCTCTCTGCCTTTTGTCCTGTCAGTTTCTCCCATCGTGCGATGATGACATCGCAGTAGTGGGGGTCGAGTTCCATCATGCGGCATTTGCGGTTGAGTTGCTCCGCTGCGATGAGGGTTGTACCCGTGCCGCCGAAAGGGTCAAGTACCGTGTCGCCTTCATAGGAGTGTATTTTTATATATCGCACTGGTAGTTCTAACGGGAATGCCGCTGCGTGGCCGCCAAGCCTTTCATGAACTGTATTAAATTCCCATACGCCATACAATCCCCATTCGGAAAATTCTTCTTTATGGAGATTTTTGGAATAGATTGTTTTCCTTAAATACTCATCGTGTAATGAGCAATATTCTCGCTTAAAAGCATCTATTCCTTGACTTATGCAATATTCTTGCAATAGTTTATAGTTCTTTTCGTCAATTAATGACCATTGGTGATTAGTAAACCAGTGGCCATACATGAATGCAGGGCCGCCGGCATTACTAATTATATCATTCGTCAAGGAAGCCTTCTTTGCTTCTTCAAACAAATATTTTTTTATTGGTTCAATATGCCTGTCTGCATTCTTCTCTGCAAACGCATATAGATATTCATAATCTTGAACTGGTTTTGTTGTTACGGTGTAATATGGATTATTCCCCGCAAAATTTCCTCCAGGCTTTTTCCATATTCGATTATAAAGCATTCCATATCCAGCTGCGCTCATCATTTCAATACTATATGCTCCTGTTGGTTCGGTAAATTGTGTTCCTGTGCAAAATAGGTCTACAATATTCCAACAAATGATGAGTACTTTCCCTTTAATAGCATTTATAACACCTTTTATTGTAACCATCCACGGCCCGACACCTTGTTCTTCATAATCTTTTCCAACTCCATAAGGAGGTGATGTTACAACCAATCTTATAAAATCACCATCAATGAGTTTGTCTATGTCATCTGCGCTGGTCGAGTCGCCGCACATCAGCCGATGCTCGCCCAACTTCCACACCTCGCCACGCTTGCAGATGGTCTCGGTGACCTCGCTCTCGTCAAAGTCATCCTCGGTTGCGGTCACATCGCCCTGTCCGTCCACATCCCAATCCATCGGCAACTCCATGCCCCACTCTTGCAGTTCCTCGGCATCCCACTCGTTGGCAAGCACGTCCCAATCGTCCTCACCGAAGCCGTTGTTGTCCTTGATGGCATACTCACGCAGTTTGGCAACAGGGGTGTCGGCGGGCAAGACCTTGCAGGGAACGGTCTCCATGCCCAGTTCCTTACAGGCACGAAGACGCATATTGCCGCCGATGACAACGAACTTACTGCCGTGTTCCACGACCAGCAGTTCCCGAAGTTTCAACACTTCGGGCGCATCCTCGATGGATTTGACCAGAGCCTTGTATCGCTCGTCACGGATAAAGCGGGGGTTCTTGGGCAAGCCTTCGACCTGCCCCTTGTTCACCTCCAGCCGCTTGATGTCTATGTCTTGAATGTTCTCCATACGATGTCTATTTACTTTGTAGGGGAGCGGGGAATCGAACCCCGAAATAAGAATCAAAGAATCACCACATGTTTAACAAAAAATCGTTTCCTGTCTCCCCTATGTTGGGGAGGCCGCAACCTCCCCGATAATCAGCAAAGTTTTTATTTCTTATGGCGTTCACATCCTCGTTTCACAACGTGAATAGAAAACTTGAGCGCAAATATAGTACATTTTTCGTGTATTGCACGAATTTTCAAGTTATTTTCGTGAAATTTTGCGTCTGCGGGCATTTCTTTGTCGGGATGATAAGTTATACCATCGGCTGAATAAAAGCCGCCACAACGCACGGAAACGAAAAACCGCCCGTGTCTCACGACAGGGACGGAAAACTAACTAATCAAACAAAAAATATAGGATTATGAGAAAAACAAATGTCTATCTTCGTTTGGTGATGCGGATGGGCAGGTTTGCCGACACCCATGCGATCAGTGCGGCATCCCTCATTTCTTGGTTCGTGCGTCCGTACATCAAGCCTGTGACGGCACACAGCTCGTCATGGGTGATTTTGCGGTCTTGGCCGCTCCAGCATTTATGCAGCGGCTTGATGTGCATCCAGTCGAGGCCGTAATACTGGCACATCTCGCCCAGCAGACGGGACACCTGCTCGTTGCGTCCCTGGGACACACCCTTTGCAACGACCTGCCCTCGGTTATCCCACTTGGTCAGGTGCCAGTTCGTGCGGTTCATCCACCCTGCCTCGACATAGACCTTGACGGATGCACCGCTCTCGGCGGCACGATTGGCCACCCATTGCAGGTAGTCCAACGTGTCACCGATGGTGAGCGCAGCACATTCAAGTTTCTTGGTCTCCTTCTCCACGATGGCCACGCCGTTCTTCTTCACGTCTGGATCGATGCCGATGACGTAGTGGCGTGTCGGTTGTAGGTCTTGCTTGGTCATTTGTAGGTCTCCTCTATTGCTTTGAAAATTTCGTACATCACCTGCGGGACTATGGCGTTCCCGTAGGCTTTGAGTGATTCGGTTCTCCACTTTGACGGAGAAATGGTAAGGTCGTCCAAAGGGAAGGGAAGCCCATCATTTCCTCGGTGAACAGGGGAGACAGTCGGGAAGGCGTCCCATCTGCCGAGACCTGCAATGTTGCAATCACTTCGGGCATACCAACCTGATGCGTCTCGGTTCGCTTCGCCAGTTTCTCGTCCACGATGTCCTGTTTGTGGTCTCTCGCCGCTGGTGTCGGCAACAATCCGCTCCCTGCCATTGCCGACAGGCTTTGACCCATCTGCGAGTCGGGATTCCAGGTGTTCGTCCATTTCACCCCCTCTATTGCAGTCGGGGTCGGCAGTAACCCCTCTTTCAGTTGCCGTGCAATCACCACTTCCAAATTCGGGTTGCGGTTGTCTGCTACCATCGCATCCGTCTCCAGACTGGCTCCCATTGAGGTGCATGAGCGTGGTGTCGGCAACAGGTCGTAGAATTGCATGAAGTCTATCATCCCGTTTGGTCTCTGTTCCCCGTTGACCCGTGAGTTTATCTTGGTCGCTCCTGTCGCTTTCAATGCGGTCACCCTTTCGG
>Ga0247610_10001997_pt1 | contig 24289 bp, 18 predicted proteins | sample 174DNAGHGhighgp2_FD_193483 | JGI IMG/M metagenome (GOLD analysis project Ga0247610, IMG submission 193483) | Sheep rumen microbial communities from Palmerston North, Manawatu-Wanganui, New Zealand - 1742 DNA GHGhigh gp2 | ecosystem: Host-associated > Mammals > Digestive system > Stomach > Rumen...
TTATAGAAAGCCGATTCGGCTCTTCTTGTTGTTTCGAAATTCTTTGACTTTGGGTCTCCCCTCTTCCGAGGGTGCGACCCGCACATTCATCTGGTTTGTTATTCAGTTTTCAAGGTTCCGCCGTCTTACCGACGGCTTGATTATAATAGCACCTTTTTTGAGTTGTGTCAACACCTTTTTTATAAATTTTTAAAAGAAAAGAGAGGCTCTCGCCTCTCTTCAAATAATAATCCCTATTTTGCCTCGTTTGCATCTTCTTCCGTTTCAACTTTTTCCTGCGCCAGCGGTTTCATTGTTGGGAACAAGAGCACGTCACGAATGGAAACCGCGCCTGTCAGGAACATGACAAACCGGTCAATGCCAATGCCTAACCCACCGGTCGGCGGCAGTCCATGCATCAGCGCATTGATGAAATCCTCATCCATCATGCCAGCCTCTTCATCGCCATTTGCACGTTCTTCCATCTGTTTCACAAAACGTTCGCGCTGATCGATCGGATCATTTAATTCTGTGAATCCGTTGCAAAGCTCACGCCCGTAAATAAATCCTTCAAACCGATCCGTGATCTCCGGATCTTCTTCGCTGCTCTTTGCCAGCGGGGAAATTTCTTTCGGATATTTATAAATAAAAGTCGGCTGGATCAGTTTGTCTTCCACAAACTCATCAAAGAACGCATTGATAATTTTACCTACGCCCCAGGATTCTTCATAAGCAACATGTGCTTCATCGGCCATCTGACGGGCAACGGCAATATCCTTTACACCGTTGAAATCTTTTCCGCTGTACTGTTTTACTGCATCAATCATGGTAATACGGGGCCAGGGACCTGCCAGATTGATTTCCTGTCCTTCATACACGATCTGCAGCGTACCCAAAACTTTCTGCGCCGTTTCCGTAACAATTTTTTCCGTAATGTCCATCATGGATTCCATATCGCCATAGGCCTGATACAGTTCCAGACTGGTAAATTCCGGATTATGCTTGATATCGATTCCTTCGTTACGGAAAATACGTCCCATCTCGTACACGCGTTCCAGTCCGCCAACGATCAGTCTCTTCAGATTCAATTCCGTAGCGATACGCAGGTACATCTGGATGTCCAACGCATTATGATACGTAATGAAGGGACGGGCCGTAGCGCCGCCGGAAATCGTATTCAATACAGGGGTGTCAACTTCCAGGAATCCTTCATTATCCAAAATTTCACGGATGCTCTTGATAATCTGGCTGCGTTTGATGAAAACATCTTTCACATCCGGGTTCACAATCAAATCAACATAACGCTGACGATACCGCAGATCCACATTGGTCAGTCCGTGCCATTTTTCCGGCAGCGGTTTCAGCGCTTTAGATAAAAATTCAAGTTTTTCCACGCGAATGGAAGGTTCGCCCATATGCGTCTTAAATGCGGTTCCGGTCACACCGATGATATCACCGATATCCATTAACTTGATAATAGAATACGCATCTTCGCCCAGAACATCTTTGCGTGTATAGAGCTGAATCTTCCCGGTGTTGTCCTGCAAATCCAGAAAGCTCGTCTTGCCGTGGCCGCGAATTGCCATAACACGTCCGGCCACTTTGACCTCCGTGCCATTCGCTTCCATCTCTTCTACATTTTCATAAATCTCTTTTGTATGATGGGTCCAGTCAAAGCGATGTCCAAACGGACGGATGCCCCGCTCTTCCAGCTTGTGCATCTTATCGATGCGGTTCTGCATCTGCTCATTAATATCCATCGCCGCCGGCGTCTGCTTTTCCTGTACTGCCTTCTTTTCTTCTGCCATTCTGTTTCTCCCGATTATTTTATCTTGGTAATTTTATACTGATGATCTCCCAACGGAGTCCGCACTGTCACGATCGTTCCCACTTTCTTTCCCATGATGGCCGAACCAATAGGCGATTCATTGGAAATACGACCCGCAAACGGATCCGCTTCCGTAGTACCAACCACAGTGTAAGTCTGCAGACGGTCTTCTTCAAAATCCGGATCCAGATCTTCAATATCAACCGTAGCGCCCAGTTCAACTTTCGTCTTGTGTTTCTTGGAATTATCAATAACCTTTGCGGTATTGACCATTTGTTCCAGTTCCAGGATGCGGCCTTCAATACGGGCCTGTTCATCTTTTGCGGAAACATATTCCGAGTTTTCGCTTAAATCACCGTGCGCAATTGCTTCATGCAAACGTTCTTCATTTTCCAGACGTTTGACTGTGCGCAATTCTTCCAGCTCGGCTTCCAGTTTAGCCAGGCCTTCTGCCGTCAATATTGTTTCTTTCGATGTCATGATCATTCCTCCACAATAAACAATAATATTAATATCGGTTTTCAGTCTTTGAAATGGAATATCTAAAAAAAGATTAATTTATATTATAATTTTTTCTATTATCATTGTCAAATAGCAGCGCCATTATATTATATGGATGCATTTTTTTGGGCATTCATTCTTACCCGCTCAATCATTTCTTCCGTGACCGCGTGCTCAAAATTCCGGAAGCCTGCCAACGTAAAACCATGCTTGTCCGCTAATGCAGAAATCGCATCTACCTGCGACGGATGAAGGTTTCTTCCCAGCGTGAAATTTTCATATCGCTTTTCCAGCGCAAGGATCATCGTTTCGGCCATACATGCAAAACAGGTTTTCTGAGGAAACCCAAAATCAAAATGGAAATTCACATCTCCCGGAACATGGATCACGCCGCCCTCGATCACCAGCACATCATTCCGCTGCGCAGAAACATTCCGGGAAACATTCCGGGGCCGTGCTACATCACAGACTACGGCGCCCGATTTCAAGTCAGCAGGATCAATGATAAAATCCACCGCGCTGGTTACGGCAATAACCACATCCGCTTTATGCAGACTGTCTTTTACATTGGAACTGACGGAAAAAGTCGCAGCCCCATGGCCGTTCAGTTCCTGCGCTAATTCTTCCAGCGGGGCAATCCGCCGGGCAACCAGATTGATATGCCGCACCTCACGGGATAAGATCCGGGCGCAGGCAGAACCGATCGAACCGCTGGCCCCGACAATGGCAACTTCCGCATCCCGCAAGTCTTTCCCCATCAACCGCGTCGCTTCGCGCGTTCCCTGCAGAGCCGTAGCCACGGTATAGCTGTTACCCGAAGTTACAGCAATATTCAGTCGCTTGGCAACAGTAATGCCGGCATCCCCGACAATAGAAGTGAAAGCGCCCAGACCGATAATCTTCGCTCCCAGCTCTTCCGCAATCTTTCCTGTTTCCACAATTCGGTCAATGACGAATTCCTCCGGAAGTTCCACCATTTGTTTCGCCGTCAGCGGACAGCCTACAAACCAGCCTTCTGCTTCCGCGTAGGGACTTTTCACTCCGGTAATATGCGAAACTTCAAACGGTTTCTTCTTACGTAACACATGCTCCAGCAAAGAATCCGGGATGCACCTGACAAAAGGCGACACCTTCTGCATATCCGCCAATGAAAGCGGGTGCAGTATAAACGCAAACTTTTCCATGTTCCCGACTCCTTACTGTAAATACTCTATAGAGGGCACAATATCATACTTTGTTATGCATTCTTCGTATTCGTCCGGCCGCAGCGCTCTGCTTTTTCCATAAGCCGCCACAATTGCCGCTTCCAGCACATTTGTCCCGAAACTCCGTCCCTGCAGGCAGGGTGTTGTTGTAATCAACATTTTTATCCCGGCAGCTTTCAATCTTTCCCGATCCTCATGGGTTACCGTGTTTGTAATGATTATTTTGCCATCCAGACGGGACGGCATAAACCGTTTGATTAACAGAAAATCTCCCGCTATAATATCGCTTTTCAGAAAATATTCCGGATGCCGCACAACATGCTCATCCTGCTTTTCCCCGGTAGGATACATCCATTTAACAGGCAACTTCGTAATAACCGGCACAAGAACAGAAGCCCAGCGGTTCAGCGCATTCAGACTGTAAATGGGAATATTCATTCCCAGCCCGTAGATCATATCGCCAAACATCACATCGCTCTTTTTCTGCACCAGCGCTTCCGCCATACCGAATCGGTCCACTGCACAGACCAGCAATACTTTTTTATCTGAAAAATCAATGAAGCCGTTATCTGAAAGATATCGGATCGCCATTCGTTCCAGCGTATTCTTCAATCCGCTGCCATCCAAAACAGGCGTATTTTTAACCTGCTGCAGCAGTTTTGCGGACTCAGCAAAAATATAGCGACGGTCACCTGCCACAAGATACAGATCCGTTCCTCCAAGGCCAATCGCATCCGCCTTGCCATCATAGTAACGAAGCAATTCTTCCGCTTTCCGCATATCTCCGTCCGTACCCTTGCGTTCCAGAATGATATGCGCGTCTCCTAACAGCAGGAAACCTCTGGCATCGCGTTTGGAAGAACCAAGACTGATACTGATCACATATTTTTCTTTTTTGGTTTCCTGTGCTTCGTTTTGATTCATAGACATTCCTGTAAAGTTACTTTTTCAAAAAGGTATTTTATCATAACGCCGGTAATTTAACAATCAGCTAACGCAAAAAACAATGACCGGAAAATTTTTAACAGGTTATGGGAACAGATCAATAAATCCGCACTCCCGCATTCAATCGCATAAAAGCGTAAGCAAATTTTTCCTGTTATCCCTTTGCCAGGAATTCCCTGTAAGACTCAAGCAGACTTTCTAATTCGCGCAACGTTTCGACCCTGTGGATTTTTTCTCGATATTCAGAAGCTTTGGGCAAGCCTTTAATATAAGCAGAAGCATGGCTTCGCATTTCTTTTACAGCTACCTTTTCTCCCTTAAATTCCACCAGTGCAGTTGCATGCTCCAGAATCAGACGCAGCTTTTCATCAAGGGTTACAACGGGTAATTCTTTTCCTTCCATCGCTGCGCGTAACTGTGAAAACAACCACGGGTTCCCATAGGCGCCCCGGGCCAACATCAGTCCGTCGCACCCTGTTTCTTTCCGCATCCGCAAACCGTCCTCCGCGGAAAAAATATCGCCGTTGCCGAAGACTGGGATACCGACTGCATTCTTCACTGCCCGTATAATCCCCCAATCTGCTTTTCCCATATAGAACTGATCCCGCGTCCGTCCGTGTACCGCGACAGCAGCAACACCGGACGCCTCAGCTACTTTAGCAATTTCAACCGCATTCCTGTGCTCGTCGTCCCATCCGGCGCGAAACTTGACCGTAACCGGTATCGTAACAGCCTTCACCATGGCAGTCAAAATTTTTCCTGCCAGATCCGGCGTTTTCATCAGCGCAGACCCTTCTCCGTTGTTTACCACTTTGGGAACAGGACAGCCCATATTAAAATCAATCATGTCTGCGCCCTGCGCCTCCACAATTTTCGCCGCCTCCGCCAGTTCATCCGGAACCGAGCCGAACAGCTGAATAGCAGTCGGACGTTCTGCCGGATCGATCTGCAGCATGGCAAATGTCTTTTCATTTTTATATAAAAGCCCCTTGGCGCTGACCATTTCCGATACCGTCAGCCCGCAACCGAATCTGCGGCAAATGACGCGATAAGGCAGATCGCTGATGCCTGCCATCGGCGCCAGCGCAATGGGCGCATCTAACACAATGTTTCCGATTTTCATGATGCCCTTACAAGTGAATTTAACTTTCGTCACACTAACTAATATAAAAAAACGGACGGAAAGATTTCTCCCCGCCCGCAACAGGTCTTATTTTCTTATTTTTTATTCTTTTCAAAAATAATTCGCAGGCCTTCTAATGTCAGCATCGGATCCACTTCGTCAATGCAGTCGGTCCCCTGGGCCATGGTGTTTCCAAAACCGCCGGTGGCAATCACCAGCGCATCGCCGCCCAACTCTTTCTTCATACGGGAAACGATCTCTTTGATCAGGCCATAGTAACCGAACATGATACCGGCGCGCATTGCATCCACCGTATTCCCGCAGATGGATTTTTTCGGCGGAATCAGTTCAATACGAGGCAGCTTGGCAGTCCGCTGGAACAAAGCTTCGGAAGAAATCCCGATACCGGGACAGATCGCGCCACCCAGATATTCTCCGTTAGGCATTAACGCACAGAACGTCGTTGCCGTGCCGAAGTCAATGATGATCATCGGCTTTTTCAAATGCGCATATTTGTCATACGCGGCTACCGCATTGACGATACGGTCCGCGCCAATTTCCTTGGGATTTTCATAACGCAGCTGCAGTCCAATTTTCAGGCCCTGTCCCACAATCAGCGGTTTAATATTAAAATAGCGTTCGCACATATGGCACAGCGGCACAAGGACCGGCGGAACAACGCTGGAAATAATAATATCCGTCACGATGTCCTTTTTCAGGCCGGAAAAACCCAGCATACTGGTCATAAACATACCAAATTCATCGGCCGTCTTGGATCGGTCCGAGGAAAAACGCCAGTTATCGATCAACTTTTTCCCGTCATAGATACCCGCTACTGTATTCGTATTGCCAACATCAATTACCAGTAACATAAACGTCCTCCTTAACAGGTCCGGAAACCACTGAAGGATCAGCGGTTCCAAAAAAATTATTAACGGTCCAATCTGTAACAACCGGACACATCGCCTGTCTTTCTCTTTGCCCTGAAAGCATTACACGGCATGATCACTGATTCAGGACTTTAGTATATCAGAAATTTCAATTTATGCAAGAAAAAATTTCATCGACGCATATTACCCCGAACACAAGACCGACGCCTCAGCAAACTGAATTTGGCTCCGTTACAAAAAATGTCGCGCAATCTCTGTCCGGAAATCAGGAATACCGTTTTCCTTTTGCGGAAGCAGGCCGTATGGAAACGTCTCCCGCAATTACTTTTTCCAGTGTTCCGTCTTCCTTTTTTACAATCAGCAGACCGTCTTCATCAATATCCACTGCCGTACCAAAATAAGTTTTATCCGGTGCAATGACTTTGACCGCCTGTCCTATCGTATCGGAATATTTACGCCATTCATCCAGGACGGGACCAAAGCCTTCTTTCAGCACCGTTTCATATAAATCTTCAATATTTTTCAGATAGTCTGCCAGAATCTGTACCCTCTTTATGGGTTCCTCCGCCACATCCGCCACCGAAATGGCAAGATCCTTCAGTTCATCAGGAACAATGGCTCTCGGGACATTAGTATTGATACCCGTTCCGATCACGATATAGTTGATCTTTCCGAACTCAGCGCTCATCTCGGTCAGGATGCCTACCATCTTTTTCCCTTCCAGCAGCACATCGTTAGGCCATTTAATCTTTGCGTTCACGCCTTTGTATTTGTTAATTGCCTTTATAACAGCTACGGCAGCCAGCAATGTGCATTTGGATGCTTCCGAAGGCATAAATGGAGGGCGTAAGATTACGCTGCACCAAACGCCGCAGCCCATGGGCGAGAACCATCCCCGTGCCAGTCTTCCTTTTCCCCGGGTCTGCTCTTCCGCTACTACCACCATGCCATCTGCACAGCCCTGGTCCGCCAGACTTTTTCCTACTTCATTGCTGGAATTAGCTGCCTTTAAGTAATGGATGTGATGTCCCACCCATTTTGTCTGCAGATGTGCGACAATCTCTTCCGGACGCAATAAATCCGGCGCTTTATGCAGAATATATCCCTTCTTCGGAACAGACTCAATATCGTATCCTGCATTTTTTAAAGACTGGATGTGCTTCCACACAGCAGTCCGGGACACTCCAAGCTTTACAGAAATTTCTTCTCCGGATACCGGTTCCGGCATATGTTCACGTAATAATCCCAAAATTTTAGCGCGCATGCTGACGCCTCCGCATTATGTGATTTAACCTAACTCGTATACGTTTTTTTCTCTTCCCTGCATAATTCTACACAAAAAATCCAAATGGTAAGGAAGCGCTTCCTTAAACAATATCCGCAGACTCTGCTACAGGCTGGTCGGCCGACTGCAGCGCAGGTCCGTCTTCCGTCAGGTAGCCCTGCTGCATCAGCTCCAGGAGTTGTTTTCCGTCCAGCGTTTCTCTCTGCAGTAAGGTTTCGGCAATCAGCACCAGCTTGTCCATATTTTCCCGCAACAGTTTTTCCGCGCCTTTATACGCTTCATCCATAAGGCGATGAACTTCTTCGTCAATAACAGCCGCCACTTCGTTGCTGTATTTTTCTCTGGCAATATCCCGTCCGAGAAATACTTCTTCTTCCGGATGACCAAAGGTCATGGAACCCAAGCGGTCGCTCATTCCATACTGGCAGACCATCTTCCGAGCCAGCTGCGTTGCCCGTTGCAAGTCGCTGCTGGCCCCACTGGAAATATCTTTCAGCACAATAGCTTCCGCTACACGGCCGCCAAGCAGCATCTGCAATTCATCCAGCATTTCCGATTTTGTCTGGTAATTCCGGTCATCCTTGGGAAGGCTCATCGTATACCCGCCAGCCCGTCCCCGGGGAATGATCGTAACTTTATGTACTACATTAACGTCATTATGAAGCAGGCCTACCAGTGTATGTCCGGTCTCATGATAAGCAGTCAGTTTCTTTTCCGCGTCGCTGACAAGATGACTCCGGCGTTCCGGTCCCATTACGACGCGTTCCGCTGCTTCATTCATTGCTTTCATGTCGATCATGGGGACATTGCGACGGGCCGTCAGCAATGCGGCCTCATTTACCAGATTAGCCAGGTCCGCCCCGGTAAAACCTGTGGTCTGCTTGGCAATGGTCGTCATATCCACATCCGGAGACATGGGTTTGCCCTTGGCATGCACATGCAGAATCGCCTCACGTCCGCGCATATCCGGACGATCGACCACGATCTGCCGGTCAAACCGCCCCGGACGTAACAGCGCATGGTCCAGAATATCCGGACGGTTAGTAGCGGCAATCATGATGATCCCTTCGTTGATGCCAAACCCGTCCATCTCTACCAGCAGCTGATTCAACGTCTGCTCCCGTTCGTCATGGCCGCCGCCCAAACCGGCGCCGCGCTGACGGCCGACAGCATCAATTTCATCAATGAACACAATGCAGGGCGCATTCTTTTTTGCCTGGTCAAACAAATCCCGGACACGGGACGCGCCGACACCGACAAACATTTCCACAAAATCCGAACCGGAAATGGAAAAGAAGGGCACGCCGGCTTCCCCTGCCACTGCGCGGGCCAGAAGCGTCTTACCGGTACCGGGAGGCCCATACAGCAGCACGCCTTTGGGAATCTTTGCCCCCAATGCATTATAGCGCTGCGGATGTTTCAGGAATTCCACGACCTCCTGCAGTTCCTGCTTGGCTTCATCTGCACCGGCCACATCTTTAAAAGTAATTTTATTTTTGCTTTCATCGTAACGCCGTGCGTTGCTTTTACCGAAATTCATCATCCGGCTCCCGCCGCTGCTCTGGTTCATCAGCATAAACCAGAGTCCGACGATCAGCACCATCGGCAGCAATGTGCTCAACAGCGTCGCCCACCATGGCGTCTGCGGTGGCAGCTCCGCCCTGATCTCCACATCCCGGGAACGCAGCGTCGGGATCAGCGTAGAGTCATTCGGCGCTACCGTGGTAAATGTCTTCCCGTCTTTCAGCCGGCCGGTAATTCCATTTTCACTGATAGTGACAGACTTCACTTCATCCTGCTGCACATGTTTGATGAACGCAGTGTACGAAATATCTGTTTTACTTACGTTTCCCGCAGAATAATGATCCATGGCCCAGATAGCAGCCACAACAATTAATAAATAAAAGGCTACGTTTTTAAAAAACTTAAACAAAAACGCTTCCTCCTTCCCCAATTAGTCAAATGCAAAAATCTCTCATTTTTTCCTCGCGCAAAAACTCCTGCGCAAGACACTGGTCAAATATATTACGTACGGGCATAGACATTCGGTTTCAGAACCCCGATATACGGAAGGTTCCGGTAATCACCGGCATAATCAAGACCATAGCCCACAACAAACTCATCCGGAATGGTGAAGCCTACATAATCCGCTTCCAACCCATTCTGACGGCGATCCTTTTTATCGCACATGGCAACCGTTTTGATGGAAGCCGGTTTTTTCGTTTCCAGCAAGGTTTTCACCCGTTCAAAGGTCAGCCCGGTATCAATGATATCGTCAACCAGCAGCACATGCATCCCGGCAATGTCATCATGAACATCCAGGCGTACCGCCACGCTGCCGGAAGTCGTGGTGCCGTCTCCATAAGAAGATGCTACCATAAACTCCATACGGACAGGAATCGACATAGCACGGCTCAGATCGCAGGCAAAATACACTGCGCCTTTCAGCAGGCAGACGATGATAACCTGTTTGCCGGCATATTCCTCTGACAGCTGCTTGCCCAGTTCCTTAACCCGTTTTTGGATCTGCTCTTCCTCGATTAGAATATCCCTTATATCTTCATTCACAAAAAACACCTTCCTTATCCCAAAAGATTTATAAACAGCCAGTCCTGCGACTGGTAATTCACATCCTGATCCATGCTCCAGCGTGCATTGGAAACCCCGGGGATCCAGACAATTTCCCCTTCCACAGCCGCAAGCACAAGATGATCCCGTTTTTCAACCGGTATCCTGCATTCGACCAAATATTTTTTCAGGGTTTTGTGCCCGGTTCCTTTCAACGGAAAGATCCTGTCTCCCGGTTGCCGGAAACGGAACACAAGGCTGCTTCCCAGCTGTCGCAGCTGCGACAGCGGATAGATCATCTGCCTTCGATGCACATACGACGGCATACCCCGTCGGATGCTGATACAGACGCTTCGCCCATCGGGGAAAAGAATTTTCCTCCCTTTATCCCCTTCCCCGGCGCCGGCAAACGGAATCTGTTCCCATCCAATTTCATACCGCCACCATTCTTCGTCCGGGTCCGCCTTTAAATTTTCAGAAGAGAATAATATTAGTTTATCATAAGAACGTAATACTTGCCAACTGCCAGGCAATAAAATTTTTTTGCCGCTGCTTTTTTTTTCTATCAGCTGCGCCAAATCACGCAGATTTACACCGGTCAATTCCTGCGGCCCGCCAGCATGGCGCCAAAACTGCCGCAAGATCCTGAACCGTAATACATCCGGCACGTTCTCCCATTCAGACACATCCAGTACGCCCTGACCGCCCAATGCCGACGGATTCCATCTGTGGCGCAGTTCCTGATCCGCCATCTCTTCCAGAAAATCAGAATCTGCCTGCAAATGTTCTGCCGTCCTGCACAAAATATCCGTCGCTGCAGGAGAAAACTGTTCTTCGATCAGAGGGATCAAAAGTTTCCGGACCCGGTTACGGGCATATTGAAGATCCTGATTTGTTTTATCTTCCCGCCATACAATCCCCATCTCCGTACAAAAGTCCCGTAACTCTCTCCCGGAAAGGGTAAGCAGCGGGCGCAGGATCCGTTCCCTCTGAAAGCGCATCGCGCCAAGCCCCCGTGTTCCGGACCCACGCAACAGGCGCAGGATAAAAGTTTCCGCCTGATCGTCCTTCTGATGCGCCGTCAGGATATAATCCGCCTTTACTTCTTCCGCACACGACAGCAACGCTTCATATCGAAGCCTGCGGGCCGCGTCTTCCATTGACAGCTTTTCCTGTTGGCGGAATTCCGGTGCACGGACGGTTCTGCAATCAAAAGGAATCCCCCTCTGTCTGCAAAATTCCTTTACAAAGCGGGCGTCATCCAGGCTCTCCGCACCGCGGATCCCATGCTCCACATGACAGACAAGAAAATCAAAACCTGCTTGCCGCAGTCCTTCAGCCAGCGCCATCGAATCGGCGCCGCCGCTTACAGCCGCCACATATTTTTTTGTAATGTCCAGTTTTGTCCTTAACACCCGCAGGACTTTTTCTTTTACTGTCTGTTTCATGTGTTACCCCAAAAAGTCACAACATAATAACAAAAAAGGCACCCCCAGGGAGTGCCTGTATTTACCGTGCGCGGCTCGCTCCACGTCCTCCGCGCTTTGATTCCGTATTCCTGCGCAGATCCAGCAGTCGGTCATCGCTGTCTTTCATAAATTTTGACAATTTATCTTCGAATGAAAGAGGTCCTGCAGGATGCGCCGCTTTTTTATCTGCAACGGGAACCGCTTTGGGCCGGACAGGTTTGGCAGGAGTTTCCGGCTTTTCCTCAATTTGTTTCAGGGAAAGACCGATTTTGCCACGCGCATCAACGGACAACACTTTCGCCCTGACCTTCTGATGTTCTTGCAGAAAATCATGCACGTCCTTCACATACACATTGGATACCTCGGAAATATGAATCAGTCCTGTTTTTCCTTCGGGAAGCTGAAGAAACGCACCAAAATTCGTTATCCCGGTTACTTCACCTTCGACGATAGATCCAACTTCAATTGCCATAAAAACAAAAATCCTCCTGCGCAAAAATAGATTAGAATAATTTTATCATTTCAAAATAACCAGTGTCAACTGCATTACTGCTTATCTTTCTTTTTTTCGGTTTCTTTTGCTGTATCCTGCTTGTTTTTTTCAGTTTTTGCATCAGTTTTTTCAACATCCGCATTTTGCTTTTCTTTATCTTTTACAATAAAGATAGGGATTTCATCCTTTTTCACGTAATTATGATCTTCCCTTGCCAGCTTTTCAATATATTTCGGATCGTATAAGCGCTTTCGTTCCGCTTCCAGATCCGCCTGCACTTTCTGCAGTTCGTCAACGCGCTTCTGCGTTGCTTCCGCTTCCTTCTGTATCTGATAAATTTTATATTCCTGCCGTCCCAAAATGCCTAAAAAAATCACGACCAGAATGGTCAGGACGATCCGAAAATCTTTCGATACACGGCTTTTCTTTTCATTATCACGAGTCGTCATACTCTCACTCCCCCCAGAAAGAAACCCGCTGTATATCAGTATAACAGAAAAAATAAAGACAGGCAATGCCTGTCTTTATTCAATACAGCATAAAATATTAGCCTTGTTTATCCTCGGCAGATTTTGCTTCATCCCAGAATCTGTCCAGTTCATCCAGCGTAAAATCATTCCATCCTTTACCGGAATTTTCCACGCAGTCTTCCACATGTTCAAAGCGTTTTACAAAACGATTGTTGCAACGATTCAATGCCGTTTCGCTTTCAACGCCCAGATGCCGGGCAAAATTCACCAGCGAAAAATACAGATCCCCCAGTTCTTTTTCCATCTCGTCCGGATTTCTCTGCGCGACGGCTTCATTAAATTCGTTCCACTCTTCCAGCACTTTCTGTTTTACATCTTCCGTATCTGTCCAGTCAAATCCCACTTTGGCTACCTTGCGCTGCACCTTATTCGCCCGCAGCAGGGAAGGAAGTCCCTGATAGATACCGTCCAGGATACGTTTCCGTTCCGGTTTTTCCTGCAGTTTAATGGCGTCCCAGTTGGTCAGCACTTCATCGCTGTTTTTTACCTTTACCGTGCCAAACACATGAGGATGCCGTTCAATCAGTTTATCGGTTACGCAGTCGATCACATCCTGCAACGTAAACAATCCTTTTTCTTCAGCCATGCGGGCATGGAAGACCACCTGCATCAGGATGTCTCCCAGTTCTTCTGTCATGCCGTGCACATCCTTATCGTCCACCGCTTCCAGGAATTCATAACATTCTTCAATCAGGTTAGCGCGTATCGTGGCAAAATCCTGTTCCCGATCCCAGGGGCAGCCGCCCGGTTCGCGCAGCACCTGCATCACATCCGCCAGGGGACGCACATCAAAATCTGTTTTCCGCAACAGCAGCGGGAACCGTTTCCAATGACCGGTTTCATCTGCTACGACAACTTCCGACAGCGGTTCCTCTGCAAAATCTTCTTCCTCTTCCGGCCTTGCATAATTAACGGCACTGCCTTCCGCGGATCCCTCTTCAGCGTCACCCGCTTCCTGCAAAACAGAAAGCAATACTTCCTGCGGCTGCCGCGGAATAAACACACTGGTCAGATGATCGATCTCCGGCTGCCTGTCAATCTCAAACAGGGAAATCTTGCGACACTCTTCATCCTCCATTCCCAGATTGCGCAGGAAATACACCTCTGTATCATCCGGCAGCGCGTCCATAAGGGAAAGCTTCATATCCGAAGCCACCATACGGTTATATACCTGCGTCACCATCAGCGGGTATTTCCCCGCATCCGCCAGCGCTTCAAAATCCTGTGCGTCAATGATCCGCAGTCCGTCAATGGGATCGATGCCCAAATCCACATATGCCAGATCCAGGAAACTCATGGCCGGTTTAATCGTAAGAGGAACGTGCCGCTCCGCCGCCTTTTCCCGCAGCAGTACAACCGTCCGTTCCGCCACCAGCGGACTGCCGGGAACCGCATAAACCACGTCTTTATCCCGCGCCTGTTCCAGAACAAAAGAAGAAATTTTATCGTACACTTCTTCAAACGTAGCTTCTTTTTCGTACCAGCCGTCACAGGAAATATACCGGATGCCCCTGCGTTTCAATTCCTCTACCGTGGGATGGATCTCTGTACGCAGAATCACAAAATGATTTTCCAGCAACTGCAATGTTTCTAAGGACAGATGACCTGCTGCTCCGGGTCCCAGGCCGACGATCGTCAGCGAACCCCCGGCGCTATTCATTTTCAATTCGGAAGCCGCGCGCTCCAATTCTTTTTGTTCTGTCATACACATAACCTCCCTGCGCTTTCCTGCGCTAAACTGCTATGAGCGTTTCCTTTACTTTTTTAAAAATTTTCCAATTACAGGAAGCTGCCTGGCTTCCTCCCTTGTAACGCATCCCAGCGCCGTAACTGCGACCGCATAAACAAAAGCAGAAACTGCCATCGCCGCAAGCAATACGAAAACAAGACCTGTCTTTCCGGATAAAAACTGTGCCGTACCGGCTCCTGCCGCGCCCATGCACAGCGAAGCAGCCAAAATTTTCAGGCAGTCCGATACCGGGAAAGAAATTTTATTTTTATATAAGAAAAAGATATTCACAAATGCGACAAACGCAAAATTCAGATTCGACGCCCAGGCCGCGCCCAAAATGTGAAATGCAGGGAACGAAGTCAGCTGCCAGGCAGCTACTGCTTTCAGCACACCGCCCAACAGCATATTGCACATCGGAATCGCGGTCTTCCCGATTCCCTGCAAGGCGCCCGTCGTAACCTGGAAAATCCCCAAAAAGGCAATTGACGGAGCCAGATGCGCAATGACAGGAGCCGCTTTCATCGTCCCGTACAGTACGCCGGAGATGGGAGCAGCCAGCGTCCACATTCCTACCGAAGCAGGAATGACTACCAGCATACAGATTTTTAAGGCAGAAGTCGTTTTTTGCAGTATCTCCTCATTCCTCTGCAGGGTAAACGCTTCCGAAACTGCCGGCACCAGGCTCGCAGCCAGCGACATGCTGGGAATCGTCGCCATCATCATTAACGGCTGCGCCATGCCCGTCAGATACCCAAACAACGTCGTGGCGGCCTCTATGCCGAAGCCGGCCCGGCCCAATCCGTTCGGTACCAGCAGCATATCGATACTGCTGGCAATCGGTATCAGCAGATTTGCGCAGGATACAGGAATCGCCAGCAAGACAAGCCGTTTTGCTATCGTACGGATGGGTTCTTCTTCCGTATCAGTCTGCAACTCAATTTTTTTCTTCCAGTCTTTCCGCGCCCTGCGATAGAACCATGTAAGGACAATCAGTCCTGTCAGGCCTCCCGGCACTGCGCCGAATGCAGCTCCGGCCGCCGCATATTCCAGTCCGTACGGCAACAGAAAATAGGCAAGCCCGATCATCGCAATGACGCGTACAAGCTGTTCCAGGATCTGGGATACCGCAGGCGGTTTCATCATCTGATATCCCTGGAAATATCCGCGGAAACTTGCCAGAATACTGGAAAAGAACACGGCCGGGGGCAGCACGATCAATGCGTAATACGCCCGGCTGTCCCGGATCCAGCCGCTGTCTACAAGAACCCCCGCCAATCCGAACAACGTCAGGGAAAATGCCAGCCCAAACACAGCCATCAGCCCCAGCGTTACCTTAAAGATGCGATGGGCCTGAATATAATCATTTTTTGCCACTTTTTCCGCCACGATAATGGATACGGCAACCGGTACGCCGGCAGAACATACGGAGAGCATCAGCAGATAAATGGGATATGCCATCTGATACAAACCAATCCCTTCGCCCCCCAACATGCGGGAAAGCAGGATACGGTTCACAGAGCCGATGATCTTGACCAGCAAACCGGCGACGGTCAGGATCAGCGCTCCCTTCAGAAATTTATCCTTCCCCATTTTTACAGCTCCCATTACCCTTACTTATTTTTTCATTTTATCAGCTTTGACAAATTTTTCTCAAGCCAGTCCAGCGGTTCAATCTCCAGCGACGCGGTGCGGAAAAACAATACCGTCTCCCGGCCGGGTTCCAGCTTCATATAACGGCTGTTCCTTTCCACCATCCTGACCAGGGCCGCCCCGTTTACGCCGGAATCTTTTGCAAACGCAACGCGGATCAGCCCGGACCGCACGCTGATCCGGCGGATCTTCAGTTTGCGGCAGACAGCCCGTACCTTGGCCAGCCGCCACAGCAGTTCTACTTCTTCCGGCGGTGTGCCGAAGCGGTCGATGATCTCATCCATCAAATCTTCTTCCTCGCCCCACGCCAGATCTACAAAACGACGGTACAATTCCAGTTTATAACGCGGATTGGCAATATAGGAATCCGGAATATACGCATTCAACGGAATTTCCAAAATCGGATCCGGTTCCGGCGTTACCGCCATAGATCCGTTCTGCAGCCGTTTGATCGTCTGCTCCAGCAGATCGCAGTAAGCGGCAAACCCTATGCCAGCTATATAGCCATGCTGCTGCGGACCTAACAGGTTGCCCGCGCCCCGGATCTCCAGATCGCGCATGGCAATCTTGAACCCCGCCCCAAGCTCCGTAAAATCACGGATCGCCTGCAATCGTTTGGATGCCACTTCACTGAGGGACCGATTCCGTTTGTACATAAAATACGCATACGCCAGACGCGAAGATCGGCCTACCCTGCCGCGCATCTGGTAAAGCTGCGACAGCCCAAAGTTCTCGGCGCCATCAATGATGATCGTATTGGCCAACGGCACATCCAGGCCGTTTTCCACAATCGTCGTACACAGCAGGACATCGCAGCTGCCTTCATAAAAGGCCATCATGGCATCTTCCAGGCGGTCCTCACTCATCTGCCCGTGACCCACCCGTACGTTGATGCCGGGCACCAGTTTCCGCAACCGTTCTGCAAGAAGCGGAAGCCCGCTTACCCGGTTATGGATATAATAAATCCGCCCGCCACGGCGCAATTCGCGCTCTAACGCTTCTTTGATCATGCCTTCATCATATTCCGCAACATACGTTTCCACCGGAAGGCGGTCCTCCGGCGGCGACTCGATCAGACTCATGTCGCGGCTGCTGACCAGCGCCATGTGCAAGGTCCGGGGAATCGGCGTGGCCGACAGCGCCAGCACATCAATCCCCTGCTTCCACTGTTTGATCTTTTCTTTCTGTGCGACGCCGAACCGCTGTTCCTCATCAATAATCAGAAGGCCTAAATCATGGAATAAAACATCAGCCTGCAGCAACCGGTGTGTCCCGATCACCAGATCGATATCCCCCTGCTCCAGTTTCTTCAGCGCAGCATGGACTTCTTTATTGCTGACAAACCGACTGATCATAGCAATACGGACGCCAAAAGGTTCCAATCTTTCCCGACAGGTCAGCAAATGCTGCTGCGCCAATACGGTAGTCGGCACAAGGAGCGCTACCTGCTTCCCATCAAGGATCGCTTTGAACGCAGCGCGCAACGCCACTTCCGTCTTTCCGTACCCCACATCCCCGCACAGCAGCCGGTCCATGGGGATCGGCTTTTCCATGTCTGCCTTAATTTCAGCAATCGCCTTCAACTGATCCGGCGTTTCCTCAAAAGGAAACCGTTCCTCAAACTCCCGCTGCAGATCCGAATCCGGCGAATAGGCGTACCCGTTGGTAATTTTTCGCAGCGCATACAGGCGGATCAATTCCTCCGCCAGCTGGGTGATGGCAGTAGAAGCCTTTGTCTTCATCCGCTTCCACTCTGCGCCGCCCATCTTGGAAAGTTTCGGCGTAATACCTTCGCTGCCAACATACTTGTGAAGCATCCCCACCTGGTCTACCGGCACATACAGCCGGTCATTCCCTGCATACTGCAGCAACAGGTAATCCCGGTGCATCCCGTCCACCAGTATGGTCTCCACACCAATATAACGGCCAATGCCATGCACATCGTGCACCACATAATCGCCGCCCCTGATATCTGTAAAATATTGCAGCTGGGCCCCTTTATGCTTCGACTTGAAACGGTGGCGGCGCTGCAGTCCGTAAATATCATTTTCCGTCAGCAGCAGCCAGTCCTCATTCCAGAACCGGAACCCGCTGAACAGCTCCCCGAAACCCACATTGACTTTGTGTTCTTCTTCCGGCGCATCTGCCAGGCAAACTGCGGCCACGCCCCGCTGCTGCAGACTTTCCGTAATGCCGCGGGCCTTCAATGCCGTACTCATCATAATGTAAGGCCGTATGCCTTCATCCAGCAGATTCTGCAGGTCTTCGATCAGCCGGTCAATGCTCCGGTTATACGAAGTCACCTTACGAACCGGCACCTGCATATGTTGCACCGTGCTGAAACAATTCGTGTCCAGTCCGGCTACGGCCAGCAGCGGCTGCTTCTCTTCCATTTCCCAGATTTTATCCGGGCTCCAGAGTTCTTCCTTATATTCCTGTCCTTCTTTATAAAGCCGGTCCAGCATTTCTTTCAGCTGCATCGGTTCATCTGTAACAAACAGCGTATCGGCGGCGCCATATTCCCGCAAATACGCGTCAAACACTTCCTCCGTTTTCGCCTTCAGCGGAACGATTTTCAGACGGTCCTCATTCTCCAGCGAACGCTTCGTCTCCATATCAAACGAACGGATCCCGTCTATGTCCGCATCGAACCATTCCACGCGCACCGGATCCTGACTGTTCAGCGGGAACAGATCGATAATACCGCCCCGTACGGAAAACTGGCCGATGGTATCTACTTCATCCGTCCGTTCATACCCCATAGACGCAAGCGTTTCAATAAACGTCTGCTGTTCCAGCGTTTCTCCTATCGCAATTTCCAAACAGTTCTGCGATAAATCAGAGGGGCGCGCCTGCTTCTGCAGCAACGCTTCCGCCGTCACAAATACGATCCCCTTTTCTTCCCCGGCGATCAGACGCAGGGCGGCAGCCCGGCCCGCCTGGATCTCCAGGTTCCGGCTGTCTGCCAGTACACGGGGCAAGTTTGTAGGATAAAACTCCTGCATCGGCATGTCCGGATACAAATACCCAAACGTCTGCCGATACTCCCGCACCGCATCCCGTCCGGACACCAGCAGCACCAGCGTACCGGCCCGCAGCGTCTCTTTCAGGGCGCACAGATACAAGGCTTTAATGGTTCCATTCAGCCCTGTCAGCACGCATCCTTTTTTATTTTTATACAATGCCGCCGCATCCTGCAGTTCCTTTATGGCAGCAATCCGTTCCAGCAATCGTTTTTTCATTAAAGATTTTTACTTTCCCAAGAAATTTGTTATGCCGGGCATAACTCAAAAAGAGGTCAGGGCAAGGCCATGACCTCTCCATAATAGTAGCACAAACCAAACGTTTCCGCAAGGAATCATCCGGCTTTTCGTCAAAGCCGTCATGAAAGAAAAATTTCAGTTACTTGCTCTGTCCTGATTTATCGGAAATACTGGGTCAGAACAGTTTTACAGAAAACTGTCCATCACTGTCTTCCAGCTTGTGCACCGCATCGACAAACCGTACGGTGCCCGTTTTATACCGCATGGAAATACTGTGGGTACGCACGCCGCCGCCAAAGAAGCGGATGCCTTTCAACAGGCTGCTGTCCGTGATGGCGGTCGCTGTGAACATACAGTCGTCGCCTTTTACCATATCATCAATTGTCAGCACCTGATTAATATCCCTGATTCCCATCTGATAGCAGCGCTGGACCTGTTCTTCGCTTTCCGGGCAGAGCCGGGCCTGCATATCGCCGCCCAGACATTTCAGGGCCGCAGCCCCCAGCACGCCTTCCGGCGCGCCGCCCTTACCGATATACATATGTACGCCGGTGCCTTCAATACCGGCGTGCACGATCGGGTTCACATCGCCGTCGCTGATCAGTTCGATCCGGGCGCCCGTGTTCCGGATCTGCCGGATCAGATTTTCATGCCGCGCCCGGTCAAGCACAACGACCGTAATATCGTCAATATCCCGCTGCAAGGCTTTCGCTACTCTGCGCAGATTCTCTTCCACCGGCGCGTTAATATCGATACAGCCTTTCGCACGGGGACCCACCGCAATCTTCTCCATATACATATCCGGCGCATGCAGCAGACAACCTTTTGGCGCAATGGCAATAACAGCAATGGAACCGGGCTGTCCTTTGGCAACCAGATTCGTACCTTCCACAGGATCCACGGCAATATCCACTTCATCGCCGCCGGCGCCGACTTTTTCTCCAATATATAACATCGGCGCTTCATCCAGCTCGCCTTCCCCGATGACAACCGTTCCTGAAATATTCACCGTATCAAACATTTTCCGCATAGCGTCCACGGCCAGCCCGTCCGTATAATTCTTGTCTCCCCTGCCGACACTGCGGGCCGCCGCAATCGCCGCCATTTCCGTCACCCGTATAAATTCCAGAGAAAGTTCCCGCTTCACGTTATTACCACCTTTCCTTTATTATTTTATAAAATCAAATTCCGAATCGTTTCCTTGTAATAATTATCCCATTTTTCCGTGTTTCGCGCAAGTAAAAAGCAGACCGTTCACACGATCTGCTTTCATTTTATTTTCCATATTCCAGCGCTGCCGCGATAAAGTCACGGAACAGCGGATGCGCTTTGGTGGGACGGGATTTGAATTCCGGATGGAACTGGCAGCCCAGGAACCAGGGATGCTCGCTTTCCGGAAGTTCCACAATTTCCACCAGCCTGTCATCCGGCGAGATTCCGCCCAGAACAAGACCGCAGCCTGTCATCTGTTCGCGGTATTCATTGTTGAACTCGTAACGGTGGCGATGGCGTTCATATACCAGCGGCTGCCCGTATGCTTTTTCCGTCAGGGTGCCGGGATACACTTTGCAGGGATACAGGCCCAGACGCATGGTGCCGCCTTTGTCCTCCACATCCACCTGGTCCGGCATCAGATCGATCACAGCCGGAACATCCGCCTTGAACTCGCTGCTGTTCGCATCTTTAATCCCGCACACGTTCCGTGCGAATTCAATCACGGCGCACTGCATGCCCAGGCAGATTCCAAAGAACGGGATCTTATGCTCGCGGGCATAACGCACGGCAGAAATTTTTCCTTCGATGCCGCGGTCGCCAAAACCGCCGGGAACCAGGATGCCGTCTACGCCTTCAAACACTTTATCCAGATCCGTGCCGGGCGCTTCAATATGTTCCGCGTTCACCCAGCGGATATCGATTTCTGTTTCATTATGCACTGCCGCATGTTTCAGCGATTCCGTAATACTGATATACGCATCCTGCAGTTCTACATATTTACCCGTCACGGCAATCGTCACCTTGCGGTCATAATGTTTCAGGATACGGTCCACCATATCATGCCAGCCGGACATATCTTTCGGCTTCAGCGGCATATCCAGCTTCTGCAGCACGATATCATCCATGTGCTGTTCTTCCAGCAGTTGGGGCACTTCGTAAATGCTCTTGGCAGTCAGGTTCTGGATAACGGCTTCCTTGTCCACATCACAGAACATGGCCAGCTTGGCGATCATGTCTTCCGACATGGGATGTTCGCTGCGGCACACTAAAATATCCGGCGTAATACCGATGCTGCGCAATTCTTTTACGCTGTGCTGGGTGGGCTTCGTTTTCAGTTCGCCCGCCGCCCCAATGTAGGGAACCAGCGTAACATGGATATACAGCACATCGTTTTTGCCAACGTCTTTTTTCACCTGGCGGATTGCTTCCAGAAACGGCAGACTTTCAATATCGCCTACCGTACCGCCAATCTCCGTAATGACAAAATCCGCGTTCTCGTTATTGCCTACACGGAACACGCGGGATTTAATTTCATTGGTAATATGGGGAATGACCTGCACCGTGCCGCCCAGATAATCGCCCCGGCGTTCCTTCGTAATGACAGACTGGTAAATTTTACCGGTGGTCACGTTGGAACTCTTGGACAGATTGATGTCGATGAAACGTTCATAATGCCCCAGATCCAGGTCCGTCTCCGCGCCGTCATCCGTTACAAACACTTCGCCGTGCTGATAAGGGCTCATGGTACCCGGGTCAATGTTGATATACGGATCAAACTTCTGTACCGTAACCTTGTATCCCCTGCTCTTTAATAAACGCCCCAAAGAAGCCGCGGTGATTCCCTTTCCCAGTGAAGAAACCACGCCGCCTGTCACGAAAATATACTTGGTAGCCATTGCCATACCCGTCCCTTCTGATCCGTAATCGTATACTTTGCCGATCAAAACATTTCACATATACAATTCCCGTTCGCAAAAATAAATTATATTTATCACTATTATAGAAAACAAATCGCGGAAACTCAAGTCAAAATTTACCGCCTTGCAAAATCTGTAAAATATTATTGTTTTTTCGCAAGTCTGTTACATTTTTTCCGGAGCGGATACGCCCAATATGGACAATGCGTGCCGCACTACATGGCCCACTGCCATGACCATAGCCAGGCGCGCCTGCTGCAGCTCTTCGTTCACGCCCAGGATACGGCACTGGTTATAAGCGGAATGGAACAGTCCCGCCAGTTCGTACACATAATGCGCCACCTGCTGCACAGCCCGTTCCTTTGCCGCTTCCGCCAGCATTTCCGGATATTCGCCCAGCTTTTTGATCAGGTCCACTTCTACCGGCTCTGTCAGCAGTTTGTAATTGCCTTTCCCCTGAACAGTGATCCCGGCTTCCGCCACCTGACGCATGATACTGCAGATACGGGCATGGGCATACTGCACATAGAACACCGGGTTGTCGTTGGATTTTTTGACCGCCAGATCCAGATCAAAATCCAGCTGGCTGTCGATGGAACGCATCACAAAGAAGAACCGTGCGGCGTCTGTACCGACCTCGTCGATCAGTTCGTTCAGCGTTACGCTCTGGCCGGTCCGTTTTGACATCTTTACTTCCTGCCCGTCGCGCAGCAGCCGCACCATCTGCAGCACAAGGATCTCCAGCTGCTCCGGTTTAAATCCCATGCACTGCATGGCCGCCTTCATCCGGGCAATGTATCCGTGATGGTCCGCGCCCCACAAATTGATGACCCGGTCAAAGCCGCGGTTAAATTTGTTGGTATGATATGCGATATCCGCTGCAAAATACGTGGGCACGCCGTTGTCACGGATCACCACGCGGTCCTTGTCATCGCCGAATTCCGTAGACTTCAGCCACAACGCGCCGTCCCGCTTTTCCATGTATCCCTTTTCCAGCAGGTAATCGCAGGCTTCGTTAATTTTATTCGCTTCGTGCAGCGTTTTTTCACTGAACCACACATCAAAATGAACGTTAAACCGTTCCAAATCTTCACGCAGCGCCGCCAGCTTTTCCTGATACGCAATGGTCTTGAACTCTTCCAGCCGCTGCGCTTCATCCATCTGCAGGAACCGGTCGCCGTATTTGCTGATGATGCGCTGCGCCGTATCAATGATGTCGTGCCCGTGATACCCGTCCTCCGGAAACTCGCAGGGTTTGCCCAACAGTTCCAGATACCGGGCGTTGACGGAACGGGCCAGATTATTCATCTGGTTGCCCGCGTCATTAATGTAATATTCCTGCTCCACATCATAACCGGCCGCCTTCAGCAGATTGGACAGCGCGCTGCCCACCGCCGCGCCCCGGCCGTGTCCCACATGAAGCGGCCCCGTAGGATTGGCGCTGACGTATTCCACCTGGATCTTTTCATCGGAGGCCTTCGGCAGGTTGCCGTAATTTTCCCCGGCCTCCACGATGTGGGCCAGCATGTCGTACATCCAGTCCGGATCCAGATAAAAATTGATAAAGCCCGGGCCTGCAATTTCCATTTTATTCACGTAAGCGCAATCCAGATGCTCTACAATGTACTGCGCCAGCACACGCGGGTTGCAGCGCAGCGCGCGAGCCGACTGCATGGCAAAATTGGTGGCGAAATCGCCGAATTCTTTTTTCGGCGGTACCGTCAGCAATACCTCCGGCAGTACGCCCTCTTTTACTACGCCGGCAGCAATGGCAGCCTGCGCCGTTTTCACAATCGCATCACTTAAAATCGCTTTTATATCCACAGTAAAGTCCTCCCTGTTACTCTTTCTTCTTCATCTCAACATCCACTCGCGATCCCGTTCCCGCAAAACAAAACGGAACGCGCGCTTTATCA
>Ga0247610_10001998_pt1 | contig 24288 bp, 26 predicted proteins | sample 174DNAGHGhighgp2_FD_193483 | JGI IMG/M metagenome (GOLD analysis project Ga0247610, IMG submission 193483) | Sheep rumen microbial communities from Palmerston North, Manawatu-Wanganui, New Zealand - 1742 DNA GHGhigh gp2 | ecosystem: Host-associated > Mammals > Digestive system > Stomach > Rumen...
ATCTTAAGCACACTCCTTCATATAGGCGTCTACTACTTTATCTATCTTGCCATCCATTTGAACTTCACCATGATGAATCCAAATTCCACGTTTACATAAATGTTTAACTGATTCTAGACTATGTGATACTATAACAATTGTCATATCACTTTTAGCAAGTTCCTCAAGTTTTTCAAAACACTTGTCTTGAAAATGTTGATCACCAACAGCCAATATTTCATCGATAAGTAAAATGTCAGCATCTACATTAATTGCAACAGCAAACGCAAGTCTCATATACATACCTGATGAATATGTTCTGATTGGCGAATCAATGAATTCACCTAATTCACTAAATTCAATTATTTTATCTAATCTATCGTCAATCTCTTTTTTGGTTAATCCAAATATAGATGCATTAAAATATATATTTTCTCTTCCAGTAAAGTCAGGATGGAACCCTGCTCCTAATTCAAGTAAAGATGTTAATTTACCATGAGTAATAACTTTACCTTTATTTGGATATATTATTTTTGTCATCAATTTCAATAAAGTTGATTTACCTGAACCATTCACTCCAATTAAAGCAACTGTTTCACCTTTTTTTATATCAACATTTATATTTTTTAATACTTCATGTATTTCATTATTATTTTTCTTCCAACCTCTTACAAGTCTTTCCTTCATTGTATAAGGTTTATCAGAATATAATTTAAAAGATTTTGACATATTTTTGACTTCAATAGCTAATTGTTCTCTTTTTGTCATATTATCACTTTCCTCTTTCTAGTATAACATATAAAAAGATAATATTTCATTATCTTTTTATTATTAATACTACTTTTTCCAAAATAAGAATATCTTTCTTAATCTCCACCATTTAGAATTTACTATCTTTTGATAATCATCTTTTTGATGTTTAACCATCTTTTTTAATTCATCATTTTCTTTAGTTTTACTATTTAATAAATCCTGTTGTTTTGCTATTTCAACATTTAAAAGATTGTTCTGATTTTTTAATTCTTCAATTATATTTTGATTTTCTTCTATATTTCTATTTAATTCATCAACTCTTTTTTGATATGTCATTATTGAAGGATTTGTTAATAAAAATATTAAATAATCATATAGTATTTTTATTTGTTCATCAGATAATTTATAATTTTTTCTTAACATACTGATAGCTGATTTTTGTGATTTTTCTTTTGAGTATGTAATACTATCAGTTTGTCTATATAAATCCACTAATGCTTCTTGTGTATAAGACACTTTATTATCTATCGCAACTCTTAAAGCTAAATCATAATCATCTGTATTAGGAATATCTGGATCAAATCCATAGTTTTTTACTATTGATGTTTTAATTAAAATTGATTGAGTACTTACAACATTATTTTGACATAGTTTATCAACTAAACTTATCTTTTTTAGTTGTTTATCTTCTTCTTTAGTTGGAACATAATATATGTTTTCACCTTCATGAATACATATCTTACAAAAATCCATCACAGATTTATTTTTTATTAAATTATCCATTTGTAATTCAATTTTATTAGGTCTAAAAATATCATCGGAATCTTGAAATGCAATGTATTCACCTGTGGCTTTATCTATCCCATAGTTTCTGGCGACAGCAGTACCGCCATTTTTCTTTAACTTATAATATTTAATTCTATCATCATTGAAGGAATTAACTACTTCTTCTGTGTTATCCGAAGAACCATCATCCACAATTATAAGTTCAATGTTATCATATGTTTGATTTAAAACACTTTCAATTGATTTACTTATAATATATGCACGATTATAAGTTGGAATTATAACTGTTACTTTATTCTTTTTCATATGATTCCTCCTAATATATTATTTTTTCCAAAACAAAAATATTTTTCTTAACTTCCACCATCTAGAGTTTATTATCTTTTGATAATCTTCACTTTGGTGGTTTATTATTTCATTGTCCTTTTCTATTCTATCACGATATTCATAAATTTTGTTATTTAATTCATTAATTGTTCTACTATTATTAATTACTTCACTTCTCATTTCATTAATAATATCTTCAGATAATTTTAATGAATTACCTAATATATTTAATTTATTAGATTTAGGTGTATATATACATTTTATTTTATTACAAAAACTATATTTTAATTTTTTATTTTTAATTTTATAATCTTTTATATTTATCGAATCATCTGTATAAGCTATTGAAAATTTATATAAATCATTTTCTGTTATTTTTCCTTTTTTTATTATTTTATCTAACATGTAATGTCTATGATAACTTACATCAGATTCTTTAGAATAATATCTTAAACAATTTAATGTTAAGATAGCTTTATTAGTATATTGTTCAATAGATCTAACTGGATAATGAGCAACATATATACTATCTAAATATACTTTATTAATAGGTTCTCCATTTATATATCCTGCATCATGTGAACCCAAATATAAATCTATTCCTTTAGTATATATATTTTTAGAAATAATTGTTTTATAATGTTTATTCTTTTTATTTGCTAATACTTTAGTTAATCTAGCAGGTATAAAAGATTCTTTTCCTTTTTCATAAATATAATCTATCATTTCATAAAAATATAAATTATCTTTATCTAATGATTTAATTATATCTCTTGGATTACATTTATCATTAGATGCGATGAATTCATCAGCATCTAAAGGAAATATAAAATCAGGTTTATATTTATCTTTAGTATAATTTAATAAATCATTTTTTACTTTATATTGATTAAATGTATTATTTTTATCTTCTATAATATCTATATTATATCCTTCATCTTTTAATTTATATAAGATATTTAAAGTTGAATCAGATGAATTATTATCAGATATAACCATCCCATCTAATATATTCATGTTATATCTAACAAATGATTCAATTATATCTTCTTCATCTTTAACAGTAGTAAATGAATATAATTTCATACGTATCACACATCCATGATTATTATAACACGTATAAAAAAATAATATTTCTATTATCTTTATATAATATCTAATAATTCTTTTATATAATTAAATCATTAGCGTATTTCTCGTCAATTATCTCTCCATCTATTGTATTTTTCCATCCAATAAATTCATGAGATATTTTAGATAATTCATTTGATGACTTATTTCCTAACTTTTTATATACTTCTTCCATTACTGATAATTCATCTTTAGTAAACATGTCTATATTACAATTAATATTTGACTTTAACATTAATTTATCATCATCATCAACTGAAACACTAACAATTTCAGCTTGTATTAAATCATTTAATAATTCATCAAAATTATCAATAAGTGGTCCAAAAGGTGCGTGAATATATTTGAAATAAGATATCTTGTTATTATTATTTTTCTTATTTAAATAATCAGAATAAAAAGAATATTTAGTTATTTGAGTTTTATATAAATTCTTTTTATTTAAAAAATATAATAATAAATATAAACCTTTACAATAATTATTGCATTTAAACTTATCAATTATTGCATTATAGGAGCTACCTAAAGCTTCTTTTTGATTTTCAACCATATAAAATAATTTATAAGGATTCATTTCTAATTCTAAATAAGTATTTATATATTCTCTTTGAGGTAATGATTGTCCTTTTTCATATCTTACAATTGATTTGTTACTCCATCCCAAAACCTTAGAAAATTCTTCTTGAGTAAGATTATATCTTTTTCTTATTTTGATTAATTTATCATATGATAAACCAAAGTGTTCAAGATAACCAAGACACATTTTATCCATTTTTTCTTGCATATTTCCACCGTCAATTTCATCATTACAAACAGCACAGTAATAATTATTTTGTTTTACTTTAAATTCAACCCCATGAAGTTCATATTCATCATATTCTTGTTTAATATAATATTCATTTTCTTTATTACATTGAAAGCAATATTTTTTATCCATTTATATCCTCCTTTCCTATCTATAATGATCAATATGAAATGACATACATACAAGTTTATCTCTAATAGTTAATTTAATATAAACTAATTTATTATTAATCATCTTTTTAAATTCAAATACTTCAGTATTAAAATCTTTAGATTTATCGTAATCAAAAGATATATCAATACAATCGTCTTTGGTTAATGTCAGAATATATTCCCATATTTCTTTAACATTTTTTATTCCTATTCTTTTCAATAAATATTCTGTTTTAACTTTCTTTCCGTTTATATATTTAAATTGAACTAAATATACATTATTTTTCTTTATTTCTTTAGCAGCCATCTTTAAAAAATCTTCCACAGCAGCTAAGTCAAGTTGATTTAAAGACAACCACATCACCTCCAGTTAAATCAAGTTGTTATGGAGATTATAATACCAATCTTGTATAGGGTCAACTGTCTTATTTCAATAAAATAATAAAAAAAGATAATATACATATATTATCTCTTACTTCTTTTATATTCTATTCTATTAGTCTTAGTATAATCATTGTTGTATGCAACTAATAAACTAGATTTATTAGCTGTATTTATATACAAATATAAATCTTTTATATCTGTATTATTAAATACATATTCAGTAAATTCACCCAATAACAAAGATGCTAATCCTTGTCTTCTCTTTTCAGGTAATATAGCATAGCATATTTCATATTTAGATTGTAAATAATTTAATGATATTAAACCTATATGTTCACCTTTAAAAGATGCTATATAAACATTACTATATATATCTTTATTATTTCTAACATTATCAATAAATGCATCTATATTACCTAAGAATAATCTTGTTTTATCATCATTAAACAATGTGATAATTGTTTTTCTATCATCTACATTAGATGAATCATATTCATGTAATTCAAATGAATCAGTTTTAATCATAAGATCACCTTTTGAAATATTATAACATATTTATTTTAAATTCTTGCTTTTTATCATGAATTATTGTATCATTTGCTTACCGGAGATTTATTCTCGCAGGTCGATAGTTAGGATTCGATTATTTTAATTAAACGTGCTGTTATTGTACGTCGACCTAACTGGGAAAGAGCCTTTAAAGGCTCTTTTTCATTTAAATCAAATTTCTGCAATTATTAAATAGTTTTTAAGATTTCAAAATTTCTTGGTAAATGCATATAATCTAATAATTTAGTTTTAGATACAATTTTGCTCTTCTTTATATGTTTATATATTAATGATTCTATCTTTTGAATAAATTTATTGTAATCAGATTTACTCATTAAATATTTCATCGATATAAATAATGCTAATAAATCTTTTCTACCTTGAATAATATTTCCAGACTTATTAACTTTTAGTTTAAACTTTTTATGTTCGGGTAATAAACCTATGTCTATACTTTTGTGTGAAAAATTGAATATAATTTCATCATGTGCACACATATTTCTTACATCAGCAATTAAGGCAATAAAAGTCTTAACTCTATTGATTTTTCTATTATCTATTTCTTTATGTAATAAACAATTACAAATAACTGATTGATCAGATTGTTTCATTGAGTTAAATAATCTTTTAATTGCACCTAATGTCAAACATTTAGATAATACATAAAAAGGTATAAAGCCATATTTATTCTTATAATATTTAACTGCTTCATTCTTACTACCATATTCCGTAATTTGATCTTTTATTATTTTTAAAGCTTGATCCAAATGAGTATTTAAAACATCATAGTTTTTCTTATTTAAATATATTTTTTCATTTATTCCATATTTACTAGATATTACATTAGAAATAGAAGTTTTAATTTTCATCTCTATATCCAATAAATATTCTAATAATAGTCCTTTTAATTCTTTATCAAAGTTATACAAATTAATAAGTTCATTAAAATCACATTTAGATTTATATTTATTTTCTTTAATAAGCAATAACCTATTATATCCCTTTAAAGTAAAATAGTTTATTTCATTAAGTTTTCTTTTAGCAATTACAGGATTAGAAAATACCATTCCTCTCTCCTGTAGTATATTTATTAATTCATCAGGTGTTTTATATTCTTTTTGCATTTACCAAAAACCTCCATATAATACATTTGTTCTGTATAAATAATATCAAGATTTAATATTAAAGTCAAAAGTAAATTTATGCAAAAAAAAATGGTAGGACTAGCAACAATAGGCTACTAGTCACTGAACCTACCTAAATAATATCACTTATTATCAAGTAATGTCAAATAAAAAATAACTAAATAATAATATTAATATTTACAAATAAATAATTAATGTTTATAATTATATCATAAATAAAAAAACTTGGTCTTCTAGGCAATTTAGAAGATCAAACCCGTGTTGGCGCCAAGCGCCGCTTAAGAAAACAACTGCAAAGTTGTTTTTTTAATTATATCATCATCCACTATACACATTTATATGTAAAATTATTCTTATATATAATTATCTATTGTATACTATATATAATAAGAAGATGTGATGATATGAATGATGAAATAAAAGAATTTAACAATAGAAAATATTTAGAAGATGATTTTTATAAATATTATAATAATACTCTTGAAAACATATTTTATGATGATGATTTATATAATGTTGAAAGTTATATAAAAGTAGTAAATGATATTTTAGATGGAACTATCAATTATAAGGTTAATAAAGAAAAAGAAACAAATAATCTTACTATTACATATAATAAAATAATTGATGGTTATATCAATAATAATCTTGATACTACCCTAGCCAATCAATTTTTATATGCATGTGATAAAATACGAGAAAAATATAATTCAGAATACTATAATAAACTATTACAAATAGTTAAAGATAAAAAAGATAAATTATCTGACTATGATGCAATTAATTTATATGTATGTGAAAAATTAGATTGTTCATATGAAAAATTCATGTCAGATATTAATCTTTATAAATCATCTAAGTTTTATGATAGTAATAAAGAAATAATAGATAAATTATCTAATTTAAAAAATATATTAGCAAAAGAAGATTTTATAAGTGAAATAGAAAAAATAGGAATAAATAATATTCAAGCATTAAACTCAGATTATACAATCTATGCTGAAAGAACCTACATGGACACGAAAAAAGCAAGTGAGTACCCACTGCTTAAAGAGCAAGAGGGTATAACCATCAGGGAGGCATCCAATGATTTTAAAATGCTTATAAGCGTTGTTAGAAAACGCGCAACATTATCTAATACTAAAATAAATATGGATAGCTATCTAGATGAATATGATAAACATAACAATTTAGATAATCAATCATATCAATCTTTATCATTGATATCAGATAATTACTTAGGAATATTCACTGATAAAGAAGATATTAATTATATATTTGGATATCAAGGATATGATCCAGGATTTATTGTTGGAGCAAGTCCATATGATAACTGGTCTTCTCTATCAAATCACATGATAAAGCAAATGAATGATTTAAAATATGATGCAGATGCATTACTTAGAAATTCATATTCTTCCTACAATGAAGCAACTGCATATAGAAGAAATGAAATAACTAATCAAGTTTTACTTCCAACTTGCATTATATGTTTTGATGAAGTTGATCAAAATACATTAGATGCAGCTAAGAAGTTTAATGCAATTAGAAAAACAGATATTATTGTAATAAATAGAAAAAAGATATTTGATAAAATTAAACAAGATATTAATAATAAAATAAATAATATAAAAACAATTGATGATAGAATCAATTGTATGAAAGATATAGAAAAAGTAATTAATACATTAAGTATATACAACAAAGACAATGATGAATTACAATTAAAAAATGAATTTCTAAATCAATATAATATATTATATGATCAATTAATAATAGAATTAACTAATACAAAAAATAATATATTTAATATGCCTAATAATACATTTATAGATAAATATAAACGATATATAGAATTTACTAAATTAAATAATAAAATACAATTATTAAATATAAACTATGAAGAAGCAAGAAGATGTGGAAACAGCAATATATTTAATACAGATGTTAAATATAAATTAGATAATATAATCTTTAATGAAGAAGAAAATTATATATATCCAGATTTAAAAGATGATTTATTAAAATCATATGATGATTTTAATAATCTATCTAAACAAGATATAGATTATATTATATCTACATATGATGATGTATTTGATGTATCATTAAAATCTAAATTAAGTGATTTATATACATATTGTTATAAAATACAAAAGAATAATAAAGATACATATGAATATATAAATACAGATAGTACTATATATAAATTTGGAGATACATATATAATTATAAAAGATAATAAATTAATAGATATAAAAAACAATGAAAATATAACTATTAAAAATATATTATTTAGTAAAAATAAAAAATATATAATAGATGGACATAGCTTTATAGTTAAAGCAGATAATACAGTTGAATTTAAAGAAGACTTATCATCTTTTATAACAACATTACCTGAATTAAATAAAAGTAATAACTTAGATATATCAACTATAAAAGAAGAATATAAAGAATACATAGATAAAAGTAAAGCTGATATGTCATTAAATGATGAATTAACATTAGATCAACAAGAACTAGAAAATACTGAAAAGAAACATAAATAAATTATAAATAAAAACAAAAAGATAAAAAATATGAACGAAAAAAGATACTTTATTTCAAGTATCCTTTTATTAAAAATTAATAAAAAAATAAATATTTTCACTTTTTTTATAATTTTTTTCACTTTTATTGAATTTTTTTTCATATTATGGTATATTTTTATTGAAGATAGAAATAGTATATTAATGATGAATAACACTTGACAAATATATTTTCATAATATATTATATTCATCATTATTAGTCCTTTACTTATAGTCTGGGACTTATAGAGGCTTTAACCGTTGCGCCAGTAAGCAATGGTTTTTTTTATAAAAAAAGAGTTGAAATCAACTCCATAATGGCATATTTCTAATTTCACTAGCGGAATTATCTGCGTAATATGCTGTTATAAATTTTGCAGTATTATTATTGTTAATTCTAATTATTACAACATAGTCTTCTGGACTTATTATTGCAACTCTTCTATCTTTATTATACCTTTTTTTATCTCTATCCCATCCTAAATGCAATTCAGCTTTAGGATTTTTTAATACATACTCTATCCAATCTATTCTCAAAGCTCTATCAACAGAAAACACATCTTTATTTCTTTTTATTTTATTTGACGATTCATAAAATGCGTGTTCAAATTGGTCTTCGTAAAACTTAACTTTAATTCCATCAAATGTTTGTAATCCTTTTTTGCAATATTTTTCTACATAATAATTTTTATAATCTTCAGGTGTTGGTAATGTTACTAAATTTGGTACACTATTCATATCATAATCTAATTTCAAATAAATTGAATTTTGTTGCACATTTATTAGTTGGTGCTAATTCATGACCTAATTTTGTTTCAATATAGTCAATCAATTCTAGTTTTACGCTTGAATTTCCATCTTTACCAAAATTCATTTTATATGAAGTTGCCCCCATTAATAGATCTTCTAATTGTAGAAAAACTGATTCGTGTGATTCAATAGCATATATTTTTTCTATGCTATTAGGATGATTCTTATTATTTAGGCATCTTTTTAAATCATTTAACACATTTGGATCACTATAAGTCTTTATATCGGTATATATAGTATATTTCAAACTTTTTGAAATCCAATTATTTAATAATTGATAATAAAACTTATAAAATCCTAATTCTGCATTATCATTATGATATTTTAAATCTATTTTATTTGAATCAATACATATTGTTCTAAAATTTATATCATAGTTTACATATATATCTATCACTTCTTTATATAAACTTAAATATCTTTTTGTAACTCTATTCCATTTTAATTCTGTTTTGATATTCAAACCATATTTTTGTTTTAATTCATTTATTTTGTTTTTAATCTCTATTCTATCTTCTCTATTAATCATAACTCCACCAATAAAAATATATTTATTAGTATCTGAAATTACATTCCTGTTATAGAATAGATCTTGTCTACTTTCATCACAATATAGTTCTATCATTTTCATCACCTCGGATTACAAATAATATTATACTATATTTCTACTATTTTTTTAAGTATTTAAAGAAAAAAGATACTTTTATTCAAGTATCTTTAATCACTTATATTTATTATCATTCATAGTCATTCACTTATTTTTTTTGATTTATCCTATTCCTCCATGTCCAGGAATTAAGGTAATAGTAACAACTTTTTCACCTGTTACTTTAAAATAATCAGAAAAAGATAAATCATATAAATCAATATCAAAAGTTAATTCATTTTTATTGTGTGAATAACAAGAAATATACTTTTTAATACATTCACTTTCATATTCCGAATCATATACAAAACCGTTTTTATCATATTTTTCGCTTATATACTTTGCAACATCATAAGGTTCTTTATAATTTTTCGAATCAAATTGAGAAATCTTCTCGACTAAATATTCTTTATTTCTTATAATCGTATTAATCTTCATAAAAATTCCTTTCTTATATTTAATTAATACTAATAGCCATTATATTTTTACATCAATTATTTATAAGTTCTAACACCTTTAAATTTACCACCAGTTGTTTTTACATCTATAAATTTATTAGTGTTAGTATCAATTTTTACATATAAACCAGTTTTAGGATTTAAAACTTGTATACGTTTTTTTATAGCACCATTACGATGATTATCACCTGTTGGTTTATTTGTAGCCATATTCAATCACTTTCTATTCATAATTATTAATATAACTATTTACACGTTATTTTTATTTCATCATCTTCTACATATAAAGAGCCATATTTTCTTATAATTTCATAACTAGGAATATAATCAAAATCCTTTTTTGTTTTTATCTTAACAAAATTAATTAATGAATGACATATATCACACTTTTCTCTTATAATCCCATTGTCAACATGAACATCCATATAATTCATTGTTAGTATTAATAATTGTTCTCTTTGTTTATCGTATGCAATACAACACTTTAATGATTTAAATAAATAATAATCATTTTCAATTTTTTTAAAAGAATCTAAGTATTTAGGATATTTGTTATACAATTGATAATCAACACTATCATTCTTTAAATTATTAAATATTTTAGTCACATCATCCTTATCAAGAATATTTTCTCCTATATACTTGTTAATCAACTTTTTAAAATTAGGTGCAGTTAACTTAAAAGACATATCATTGATAATAAAATATAAACAAAATACAACTTCATGTACAATCTTTTCATTACAGTTATAATTAATTTTCTCAAAAATATCTTCAACTTCTTTAACAATATCCTCTTCCGTAAATCCATGATAATCTACGACTTTACCATCATTAATTTTAACTCCATTTACAAAAGCCTTTAAAGCAGAATCTACTATTTTGCCAGATTCAAACTCCGAATGTGCGACAGCATTTGCAAAGTCTTTAAGAATTGATTTTTCTATATACTTATATTTTCTAAGGAATATCAAAAAACCTTTAACATCATATTCACTAAATATATCCTCTTCAAATATTTTTTTATAATATTTTAAACTTTTATTGTAATCACTATATTCCATATTAATACCTACATTTTCTATTGATAATTATTATACATCTAAATACTATTATTAACCACTAAAAAAGATAATGATTTTATCATTATCTTAAAGCATATTTTTTTTCTTGTTCTCTTTATATTAACAATATTCATAATATATTTTATATTTAATAATCCATATACCATCATACCAGACAATACTTGTATTATTATTCTAATAATGCTTGATACCGGTAATAGTTTTATAGACATGACTACAGCAAACATTACTAATGATTTAATAAAGAATCCAATTATATTAATAAAATACTCTTTTATATTTAATTCTTTTTTAACTGCTATCGTTTGATATATCATTACCTGAATTAAAAAAAAGTGATATCTTAGATATATCAACTATAAAAGAAGAATATAAAGAATACATAGATAAAAGTAAAGCTGATATGTCATTAAATGATGAATTAACATTAGATCAACAAGAATTAGAGAATACTGAAAATATGCATATGTAAAATAAAAGAGCCTGGAGGCTCTTTTTTTATAACTATTTTCAATTAGTTTTATTATTTGAATGTTCTATTATAAATTTATCACAATTTTCAATAGAGTTTTTTAAAGAAGCTTTTATGACTTTATCATATAAACCAATTTCTTGATATATTAAAAGCTTGAACAATAAAATAAACTTGTATTTATACTCTATTATTTCTTGCGGTTCCATTATTTCTTCTTTTCTCGAAACATGTGAAAACTGATTACGAGTATTGGTACATTTTTTTATCAAAGAATTAATTTCAATAAAATCTAATTGAGCATCTTTTTCCTTTTTAAATACTATATAATTATCAAATGATACTAAATCACTTAGTTTTTCTCTGTATTTTTTTTCATACATTTTACACAAATAATCACCTAGTAAATTTTTTAAATCAAATGAACTATCATAATTATTACTATATTTATTAAGAATATTTGTAAAATCTATTTCATTAATCCTTTTAATTATTTCTTTATTCATTTTCTTAGGAAATAAATACCTATTATCATCAAATAAAGACAAATTATTATACAAGCCATCAAATGCTTGAAGTAAATTTGTGAAATCCATATCAAGAAAGGTATTTTTTTCAATTAAAACATAAAATAACATTTGCATTTGAAAATAAGCTTTTTTATAAAATTTTATATAATTTCCAAATGAATTATTAAATGTCGTATTATCTATTGAAGAGAAAAATCTTTCATTGAATTTATTACATGACAATGAATATATAATTGATAATTCATTTTGCGTTTCAATTATTTCATTATTATTATAATAGTATCTTTTTTTTATTTTAGGAAAATAACCTATAAGTAAATTTAAATATTGAAAAAAACAAATAAATGTTTTAAATAAAAATTCACTATTTTTTTGTGTTTTACTATATATAATTACATTATAATCATTATCACTTATATTATGCTCAATTTTTATATTTTCATTCATATAACATATATTTTCACTAAATATATCGGGATAAAAAAACTCTAATTCAACTATTAATTTTTCACACATAAAGTTGTTGGAATTGACATCTGCTTTTATTAATTCGTGATATACTATTGAAATAAATAAAGTATTTAACCAAACAAAACAATTAAATAAAGTGTAAATAGCATTAGATTTTGTTTTAACTTTTATATAATCAAGTGAATTTTGTTTAATTAAATCTCCTTTAATATTTAATTCTTTAATCAATTCGGTAGTTGCCAATATGTTAATTCCTTTGTTTTCAATATCAACCATCTGCTCAACTATTATTTCTTTATTATTTATTATAATACTTTTTATAAAAAAGTCATTTACCATAATAATCCCCCTAGTATTTATAATTATAAATCAAAACTTTTCTCTTATAATTATTATACTATTTATTATTTTTTAAACAAATAAAAAAGTAGTTTATTTGCTTAAACTACTTTTCCTCTTTCCTATAACAATTGGACATATCTTACTAATTATATATCCCCCTAATAATGAAATTGCTATTGATAATATAACTACTACTATTGATATACCTAATTCAATAAATATATTACTATTAGTCATTAAACTAGATATAATACCTAATTTAGTTTGGAATATAACAACTAATAACTTATGGAATATTAATATTTCCATTGTTGATTTACCAATATAACATAATATCTTATTTTCTTTTATTATATACGATAAATATATAACTACTAAAGATAATCCTATACCAGACCCTAATGATAAGAAGATATTACTATATTCATATTCAATTGGTTGAACACTTCCATTAAACCATGCACATATAAAACCAATTATAAATATAATAATCATATAATAACATTTAAATAATTTCTTATTATTTAATAAATCAAAGTTATTTAATAAATATCCTATATAGAAATATATTCCCATAGTTAATACTGTATTAATACCAAAAGGTAATATAAATTTCAAATAGTAATTACAAATAATAGTTATTATTAATAAAACAATTAATATTAATACTTTATAAATATTATTTATCTTATCAGATAATTTAATTATCCAATAATATACTAACTCCATACTAAATAATGCTGGTAAAAACCAAAGTGCACTATTTTGTTTTAAAGCATTGTTATATCCTACTCCATATAATACATTTAAAAGCATTTGTTTAATGCTAAATGATGAATTAACACCTACTTCACTAGCAACATCACTTCCAAACAAAAAATATGGAATTAAGAACAATAATCCCCATATAAAATATGGAATCATTATTCTAATAAATTTATTTTTTATAAAATCAAAATAATTATTATTTTTATTCTTATAAACATAACCAGATATTATGAAAAATAATGCAACATGAAAACTATATATTAATTTAAATATAATTCCACAATTAGATGAATGAACTATAGTATGTCCAAATACAATTAATATAATAGCTATAGCACGTGCTATATCAATAAAACTAATTCTTTTCATAATATCTGACCCTTTCTATTATTTATAAAACTCTTTATACCATTCAGCAAATTTTCTTAATCCATCTCTTAATGAAGTATTAGGTTTAAAACCATAATCTTCTTCAAGTGGTGTTGTATCAGCATATGTAATTGGTACATCACCAGGTTGCATAGGTACTAATTCTTTATGAGATTCAAAATCATAATTTTCTGGTAATACCCCTGCTCTTATTAATTCTTCTTTTCATTATTTGGAATATATTAATCATTTTTAACCTATTATAAATATATCCATCATATTTTTTATTCTTTACATATTATTTTTATTTTATTAACACTATTATAGATGTTTATCATATATTTTTATAAGTAATTTATCAATCAAATTAAATCTTATCCATTCTATTAATATACAAACTATAAAGATTAATAATACTATTAAAACAAAATATAAGAAAAACATCTTAGAATTAATGATTGTTTTTATATTAAATATACTTGTCCAAAGAAGCGCTCGTATATAATAATTATCATGAATTAAATAAACACCTAAAACATATTTAGATAAAGAACAAATAAATTGATTATTTTTTTCTTTTATATTTATAACATACCCAAATAATCCAATAGAAAACATTAATGCAACTATTGAATTCCTATTTAATAAATAATTAGAGTGTTCTCCAATAACTGAATATTTAGTACCCACTAAATCAAAAGAAATAATAGATATTACAATAATTAATAAACTACTTAAACATAATAATAAACATTTAGATTTATTATTTAATATATTATATTTATACTTTCCAATAAAAGCGCCTATAATATAGAGAGAAAAAAATTGAATTAATTGATTTCCATAAAAATCACTAGTAGTTAAGGTGGATAAAAAATAGAAAATAATAATACATATTAAACATAAATTTTTATGTTCTTTTCTATTAATAGAATTAATTAATTTATTAATATATGGCATAAAAATATATAGAATGATATATGACGTCATAAACCAATATGTTTTAAAAGTTATAGGTAGTAAAGCTTTAATAAAACCTATTAAACTAAAACTTGTTTTTCCTGAAACAACAAATACAATATATATTACAAAAGAATAAAAAAATGTTTGAAGTATTAATATAATAAATCTTTTTAATTTAAAAGGTGTATTGTTTTTTACGCCAAAATAACCAGTAATAAGAATAAAAATGATAACACCTATATTTCCCAAAGAAAAAAATTCTAATAAAAATCGATTTATTCCTAATGGTAAAGATGATTTAATAATCTCATTATGAACACAAAAATGACTACATATTATTAATAACATGGAAAAAATTCTTAAAAATTCAATATTAGAATTTCTTTTTATATTCATTTTTTTCACTTCCTTTAATATTGATAATTCTTATTCATAATTATTTTCAACATAATTATTAGACAATAAAATGTTAAGATATGTATTATAATTAGAATTAACATCATTTTTTATATCTTCACAACTCCATTGATTATTTTTTAATAAAAAGTCTTTTTTTGTTTTAATTGTTTTTATTATCACCCTTTGTATTTTTTTTATTCTTATATTTAAAAAGAATATTTGAATTGGTGATAACACATTTTTTAATTTCTTCTTAATATCATTACTCTTCAAATCAAGAACTTTGTTCACCGGTGAATAACTCATATGGTTTAATATTAATATATTATTTTTGTCTACAATTGGTGAAGATTTCATATATGATGAAAATTTAATACTAGGAGTTATAAAAAAAGCTAATGGAGAATCATTATCAAAAACTTTTAATGATGAAATAATGTTATTATGACAAATCACATTATAATTTCCTGGTCTATGATCTTTCTCATATATTAATGTATCAAGAAAATATAAAGAACAACACTGATTATAAAAATTAACACTAATCATATCCTGAGTTACTGGCATTAATTCACAAGGAGATATACCTGGTGCTTCTTCCATCAATGAACCATACTTAATTTTTCCATTTATTACTATTTCAGCAAAAAAAGTTTTAGGTATTAATTGATTCAAATCTAACATACAGGCTAAAGTATACGTTCCAATTGTTTTACTTATGTTAAAAGTTTGATAATAATCTTTTTTTACTCCGTTATTTAATCTATATTGATATATTTCCCCCCATAAATACTGAAATAAATCCTTTATATCTTTTATATCTATTTTTTTTAGTTCATCTATAAAAAAAATAGAATAATCATTTGTGTTAAAGAAACGATATATTTTTGATTTTTTATCATTTACAATTCCAATATTATAAAGAGCTTTCATAACTTTTTTTTCAGATAATTTATCAATTATCATTTTTTTACAATTTTTAAAATTGCTATTAATATTTGCAAACTCAAAGTAGTCTTCTAAAATAGATAACAAGTAATCTTTAAATATTGTGTGTTTTCTTGCCTCTCTAAAATAATATGTTTTTTTATTTATTTTAATTCTATATAAATTGAAAGTGGTTTTTTTTATCAATTCAAAATTATCTTGATCAATATTATATTTTTCAGCATTACTTATAACTTTATATGAATATGGTCTATAAAATGTCTTACATAAAAATAATAATATTTTTTGTTTAAAATTCATTTTTATCATACACCTCTTTTATTCTTTTTTATCGCTTTTAAATAATCTATTATCTTTTTCCTAAAAATAATAATTACTATACTTACAATGAATAATAATACAATTCTAATAACCATATAATTGTATAAAAACGCTGCTATTATTGCACCTATACAAAGTATAAGAGAACAAATAATTATTGTATTATTACTTATAATGGTTTTTATACTAATACTATTATTTTTTAGTACTTTAGAAGTAAATATTAAATGTAAAATCATTAAAATAAAATAACTAAATAATGTAGTATACGCAGCGGATATAAATCCATATCTTGGTATAAATATAAGATTCAAAACTAAATTTAAAATTGTGGAGATTATAGTTGAAATTGTGATATAAATATTTTTTTCAAAAAAAACTTCTAAATCAACACAAATTGAATATACAAAAGAAAAAAATACACTTATACTTATAGGAATTAAACACCATATTGCTGATTGATAACTACTTGGTGCAAATATAGAAATACATTCAGGTGCTAGCCAAATAAGAAATAAATTTACAGCAGCTACAATATAAAATAGTCCCGAAACAATTTTATTAATACTTACCAAGTTTTTATTTTTTATTCTTTCATATAACCACGGAACAATAGAACTATTTATACTATTATTAATAATTATTAATAAAAAACCCGCTGAATAAGCAACACTATATATAGCTGCTGAAGCTGAACCAATAAAATAATTAATCATTAATCTATCAGATTGATTTAATAATACAAGTGATAGATAATGAGGTAATAATGGTAAAGCAAGAAATAATGTTTTTTTCCATATTTTTGTATTATAACTTATTTTGTTATTTTTTAAATATGAAATTAAAATTACAACAGAACAAATTAATGGAATTAAAATATTCGAAATTATTTTTGCCTCAACTTTATAAGGTGTATTTAAAACAGCTATTATACCTATTATTGGTGAAAAAACAGTACATAATAATGATATTACTACTATCTTTTTATAATTATATTCAAATTTTTTTTGTGATCTCCAAAACTCGATAATAGTACTACAAAATATTTCTATTATTATTAAAAACATCATAAATGTAGATAAATGTAAAATATTATTAATAAAATTTCGAAATAAAACATAAATGATTGTATAAATAAATAATAATATAATCATCAAGCCAATTTGATTATTAGTATATTTTGACATCGAATCTTTATGTTCTGATAATCCTTTATTAAATACTTCCGATTGAATATTAAAAGAAATAATAATTAAAATAATGTTATACCAAGTTAAAAAAACATTATATTCACCATATTGTTCAATTGACATAATTCGTGTAAAAATAGGAAGTGTAATAACGGAGATTCCTTTTTGAATAATTGAACAAATTGTAAACCAAATACTGGCTTTTACCATTACATTCATATTTTTATACTTTTCTAATATATTTTTCATTTTTTACACCTTTCTTTGTTGTATTACATTATCTTTTCTCAACTTATTAAACATTTCAAACATAAAATATAATATAGAAAATAATAATAATGGTCTAAAAGCATTTACAGGTGAATACATATACCATCTAGCTGTAATACAAACAATATATAAACCAGATATACAAAAATATCTTTTGTGTTTTTTTAACTTAAAATTTAAACATAAATATATATAATTACACCAACCTAGTGCAGATATTATAACTAATGGAATACCACCATAAAAATAAAAATATAAAGGATAATATCCACCATACCAATGTTGATAATAATTATATGTATAAGTAGGAAGAACATTATTTGAATTTGCACCAGTAACTATTGATGATAAAAATTTTCCGAACATATCTAATCTTATTAAATTTGATACTTTATTAGCTACCATTATAAAAGTTAATGAACAATAATATCCTAAATCTGCTCCATCAAAAGTTAATAATCTACTATTGATTGACTTAAAATATGATGATATATCTAAATAATTAAAATAATAATTAGATCTATATTCACCTACTATACTCATTAAAACTATTCCAATAATTGTAAGAATTAAAATATGTTTAATCTTTATTTTATCCTTATAAAAATAGAATAATAATATAAATATAAATTGTAGAGATGCCACACGTTCACCATAAACAATACCTTGCAATATCATGGCAATTATCAATAATTTATAAATAATCTTTAATGGATGATCTTTCAAGTAAAATAATCCCAATATGAATAAAATACCACTATACTCATATAAAGTTGATGTAGCTCCTCTTTGTCCAAACCCGCTCCAATCAAAAGCAAATAAGAATATGTATACTAAACATCCTAATAAAAAGATACCTATTATCGGATTATTTTTTTCCGCGTACATATTATCATCATTAATAGTACAATCTTTTTTGTTAAAAATAGCCATAATTAATTCAAATATACAAACACATGTAATACCTATACCTAATACTTTATCATTTGTATTTATATAAAATTCTGTAAATTCATTAACTATATTTAAATATCTTGAAAAAATAATACTATAATTATAATAAAATAATTGTAAATGTAATATAAAATTTATAATATTATTTTTACTTACAATCATATTGTAAATACATAAACATAATGTTATTAGTGCTATTATACCATTTGAAAATGGATTATATATTTCAAATGCATTAAAAACTATAAGTATAAAAGAAATTATTATTATACTTAATAATTTAATTATTTTTTTATCCATATATAATCACTTCCAATCATTTATATTCTTCTATATATTTATTAATCATTTCACTATAATCTAATTTATCTTTTGTAATTGATTTAGTATTTAATCTTTCTACTACTTTTGCTATATCTTTATCAACAACATTTTCTTTAGGTACACTTTCTGGACTACCACCTGTATTATATGTAATACAAGGTGTTCCGCATGCTTGTGCTTCTAAATTTGTTGTTGGATAATTATCAGCATATGTAAGATTTAAAAATACATCTGCAGCTGTATATATCTCAGCTAATTGAATTGCATTTTCAGTTCTTTCAATACCTAATATGTTATTAGGTATTTCTTTTAATTGTTCCTTATTTAAACCGACCATTACTATTTGATAATTATTATCTAATAATTTAGATAAATCTATAAAATCATAATAACCTTTTTCTTTAGTCCAATCAGAAGCAACACCTAATATAATTTTTTTATTTTCTAAATTATATTTTTTTCTAAAATCACTTTTTCTTGGTTTAAAGATATTAGTATCTATACCATTATTGATTACTATAATTTTATAATCTTTTAGGAATGATTGATTAACTAAATTAGCTAACCATTTACTTGGAGTAATTATTGTTAAATCTTTTACTCCAGTAAATATTTCTTTTTTCTTTTGATAATTCCATTTAGAATTATCAGTAATACTTTTTGGATACATATTTTTTAATGGACAATCATGACATCCCCCATCTTTCCATTTTGTGCATCCAATTAATTCAAAATGTGGACAATGACCTGTAAATGCCCAACAATCATGTAGGGTCCAGATTGTTCTTATATTATTCTTTTTTATATAATTAAATAACATTTCGATATTAATATAATATCCATGGATATTATGTAAATGTATAATATCAGGTTTTATTTCATCTAGTTTTTTTATTAATCTTTTTGTTGCACCTTTTGATGCAAACCCTGTTTTATCAGTTAATCTAGTATATAATCCATGAAAATACACTCCTAATTTATCATTCATATATATTTCATGATTATTTTCAGGTTCTCTACCTCTACCCCATACAACATATGAATCATGTCCTTGTTTTAATAATTCTTTATGTATATTCATCATGATTGTACCAGTAGATTTATTAGAGAATGCGTTAATTTGAACTATCTTCATAGATTCACCTTCTCACTAGTTTAACTTATCTAATTCTTTTTTATATTTTTCAATTGATTTATCTTTTGTAAAATTATCTTCTAGATATTTTCTTCCTGTACTATGTTCTTTTACAAATTTATCTTTTTCATTAATTATTTTATCTAAACATTTTTCTATCTCTTTATAGTTACCTGTTTCAGCAAGAATACCACATTTAGATTTAGTTATTATATTCCATGCTTCAGATTCTTTTTCTAAGATACCTAATACTGGTACATTAGTTGCCATACAACCATATATTTTACTTGGTACAGATATACCTTTTATTCCTTTAGCATTTGTTACTAAATGAACATCCGCTGTATTTAAACTATATATTAAATCTTTTTTATCTTGATAAGGGATAAATACAACATTGTTGTATTTATTATCTGTTACTATATTTTCTAATTTACTTTTAATAGATCCTTCACCTATAAAAGCAAATACTACATCTTTATTATCTTTATATTTTCCTATAATATTCATTATATTTTCTAGATCATAATATAATCCAATATTACCGGAATACATAATGACAAATTTATTATCTAATTTATATTTCTTTTTAAATTCTTTTATCTTTTTATTATCTTTATCTAATGGATAAATATCTTTTTCATTAATCCAATTATTTATTACAACATTGTTAGGAACATTCTTACCTTTAAATCTATTCTCTAAAGTCTTCTTCATATCATTTCCAACTGTTATAACTAAATCGGATTTTTTACAACTTCTTTTATCAAACCACATCATTGCATTTAATATTAATTTATTTTTTGAATATTTAACTGCCATGGTTTGTTCAGGATTAAAATCTTGAATATTATAAACATATTTACCTTTAGTTATTCTTTTTCCAATTACACCTAACATACCACCTAAAACTGGAGGTTGGCTGATTGAATAAACAATATCTTGTCTTCCTACTTTTTTAGTAGCTTTTATTGCCCTAAAGTAATAAGCTAAGATATTTTTTATTCTACTTATTTTATTAGCTTTACTAAATTCAGGTACACTTACTCTTAATACTTTAACCCCATTTATGTTCTCTTCATAAATCTTTTTAGTTTTGTATTTATCTTCAATAACTCCTGTATATGATGGAACTGTACATATAACAGTTACTTCATATTCATCAAGTAAACCTTCAGCTAACTCTTTAAGGATTTGTCCTGTAGATGCAACATCTGGCACATAGTAATGTGCATATATTAATAATTTCTTTTTCATATTGCACCTCTTATTTATTCATTTTATAAACGATACTTTTACCATTAATTTGTTCATCTAAGCTTAAATTATCTTTTGTATCATTAATGAATGGTCTTGTTATTTTAGATTCAAAATATGTTGCACATGCTAATTCTTGTTTTTTAATATTTTTTAATACTTTAACAACAATATCAGATGTTCTATAACCAGCCTTTAATGAAACATTCATATAATACTTTAATGTTTCTTTTTCAATCTTTAATTCTGTATAACCAATTGTTTTATCACCTGATTTAACTAACCAAAGCATATTAAATCCATCAATAGAATTAATATTTGTATTAAGAACATTAGATACTAAAGAATCAACTTCTTGCATTTCTTTAATTTCTTCCATATTATCAGCACTATAAACAAGTTTTAATGTAATATCATTCATAAAAATCCCCCTTGTGCATTTAAAAAGACCATATACAAGGTACTCCTGCATATAGTCTTTGATGTTTAAAATAGTAGTACCACATAATAATCCCTTTTTATTAATTTATTGGTTGTATATATTAACACATATAATATAAAAATACAAATTTATATGTAATATTTTTATTGATATTCAATATATTTACATAAAAAAATTAGATTATTTTAATAATCTAATCTTTTTATTAACTGTATCATACACATCTTGATTATTTACTGATATTCCATAGTAAGTTAAAACATCCTCTATTTTTTTATTTCCTTTAATAATATCATTAAATAATTCATCCATTTTTTTATTATCTTCTTTATATTTATTTAATAAAGATTCAGAGTATAAATAACCTATTCCATATGAAGCTGCTAAATTATTATAATAATTAAAAACATATTTAAAATTGTCCCTTAAACTTGGGAAATCCCCATATAAAGCCTCAAGTTGTTGTTTAGCCCCAACATCATATTGAGCGGCTTTTTTAAGGTTATTTGCAATGTCTCTTACAGCTCCAACTTCTTCTTTATGATCTTTATAATGCCATTTAATAGATTCTAATCTAGTTGATTCTATTTCTTTATTAGAATTTTTAATACATATTTCTTTCATTATTTCTAATACTCTTTTTTCAACATATATAGATAATAATTCATTATAATAGTATTTACCATTTAAACTAACATTATATTTATTAACAATATAATGAGTAAATTCATGTAATAAAGTTACAATTGATGATATATGAGTAAAATTAGGAACAACTATATAAGATCCTACTTTAGTTACTCCATCTTTTTCAAAAACATTATAATTTACTCCATCAAATATATCATCACTGTTATTTGTTACTATTTTATGTTCTAAAACATCATTAAAATCTAACATATAATTATTTCCATATATTCTATTTATTACTTCTAATAATAAAGTAGTAAATTCTCTTTCAGATAATTGAATAACATCTTTCATTTTATATTCTTTAGGATTTAAAGCAATAACATTATTAATATATTCATCATATAATGCTTTAGCATTAGGATCCTTTAATATTTCAACTTTAGCTTCATATTTACCATTTTTAACTTGAAATATAAAAGATTCAATTAAAGTATTTTCTAATCCATCTAATGTCATATATATTCCCCATTTCATTAAATATGTATAATAACATATATTTTTAATAAAAAAATAGTTTTATCATACTTTTTTTAAAAAATAAAAAAGGACTAAAGTCCTTTAAATAATACTATAAATGTAAAAAAATTATTTTTATATAAAATTATCTATATATTCAATTAAATATAATGGAATATTAATAATTTTACCATCTTTGTTTAAATTATTTAATGAAAATCTAAATGATATTTCATTATCATTATTTAAATTAAATTTTGTTAAACTATTATGATTAGTGCTTTTATTAGATTTAACTTCTATAGGTATTATTTTATTTTTTCTTTGGATAACAAAATCTATTTCGTATCTATCAAATGTATAATAATTAGGTGATTCACCCAAAACATAATTCAATACATT